>Ga0180215_1000048_pt1 | contig 182248 bp, 183 predicted proteins | sample eDN3rd37CBELigBY_FD_128871 | JGI IMG/M metagenome (GOLD analysis project Ga0180215, IMG submission 128871) | Enriched backyard soil microbial communities from Emeryville, California, USA - eDNA 3rd pass 37_C BE-Lig BY (version 2) (version 2) | ecosystem: Environmental > Terrestrial > Soil >... | reverse complement strand
TGGCCGCGGATCTCGGCCTCGTCACGCACGCCGCCGAGCGCCATGCGCACGAACTCGCGGCCGGTCGCCTTGGCGATCGACTTGCCGAGCGAGGTCTTGCCCACGCCGGGAGGGCCGACGAGGCACAGGATCGGACCCTTGAGCTTGTTCTGGCGGCTCTGCACGGCGAGATACTCGACGATGCGGTCCTTGACCTTGTCGAGGCCGAAGTGATCGGTGTCGAGCACTTCCTGGGCGAGGTCGAGGTCATACTTGACCTTCGACTTGCGGCCCCAGGGGATTGACAGCAGCCAGTCGAGATAGTTGCGCACGACGGTGGCTTCCGCCGACATGGGCGACATGGTGCGCAGCTTCTTCAGCTCCGCATTCGCCTTCTCGCGCGCTTCCTTCGACAGCTTGGTCTTCTTGATGCGCTCTTCCAGCTCGGCCGCCTCGTCGCGGCCGTCCTCGCCCTCGCCGAGCTCCTTCTGGATCGCCTTCATCTGCTCGTTGAGGTAGTACTCGCGCTGCGTCTTCTCCATCTGGCGCTTGACGCGCGAGCGGATGCGCTTCTCGACCTGGAGCACCGAGATCTCGGCCTCCATGAAGCCCATCGCCTTCTCCAGCCGCTCCTTGACGGACAGCGTGGCGAGCATCTCCTGCTTCTCGGGAATCTTGATAGCCAGGTGCGAGGCGACAGTGTCGGCGAGCTTGGAATAGTCGTCGATCTGGGAGGCCGCGCCGACCACCTCGGGCGAAATCTTCTTGTTCAGCTTCACGTAGTTCTCGAAGTCGGAGACGACGGAGCGCGCGAGCGCCTCGATCTCCACCTCGTCCTCGTCGGGTTCGACGAGGGGGGCCGCGAAACCTTCATGGAATTCGGTCTTGTCGGTGAAGGAGGCGATGCGCGCACGCGAGATGCCCTCGACCAGCACCTTCACGGTGCCGTCGGGCAGCTTGAGCAGCTGCAGCACGTTGGCGAGAGTGCCGACGTCGTAGATGCCGTCCTGATCGGGGTCGTCGTCGGAAGCGTTGAGCTGCGTGGCAAGCAGGATCTGCCTGTCCTGGCCCATGACCTCCTCGAGCGCCTTGATCGACTTCTCGCGGCCGACGAACAACGGAACGATCATGTGCGGGAACACGACGATGTCGCGCAACGGCAGGATCGGGAAGACGTCGCCCGAGGAAGTGGTCGATCTGGTCATGAGATTCCAACCTTTCTGTCGCGACCGCCCGAGAGCCAGCCGCGAATCTGATTGTAGCTGCCGCCTGCCTGTCCGCCTATTGCCCGGAGGGCACACCATTGAGCACGGATGAGCGGGCGCCTTGTCGAATAGTTAGTTGGCGTTGCGGCGCAGAAAGATCAAGGGCGGAACGCCTCGCGAACATGCATAGCTGTGCATCGCGGCGCGCGGCTGGCTCAACCCGGCCTCCCGTGTCTGGTTCCGGCGTCGCCTTCGGCGGCTTGCTCAAGTGGCGCCCTCCGGCCGACCGGCCAAACGAAAACGGCGCCCGGAGGCGCCGCTTGCGAGCTTTCTCAGAGGAAATGCCTCAGGCGCTGACGCCCTTCTTCTCCTCGCGCTCCGAGTAGATGTAGAGCGGGCGGGCATTGCCCTGCACCACTTCCTCGGAGATGACCACTTCCTCGACGCCTTCCAGCGCCGGCAGCTCGAACATGGTGTCGAGCAGGATGGCCTCCATGATGGAGCGCAGGCCGCGCGCGCCGGTCTTGCGCTCTATGGCGCGCTTGGCGATGGCCGACATGGCGTTCTCGTGGAAGGTGAGCTCCACGTTCTCCATCTCGAACAGGCGCTGGTACTGCTTGACCAGCGCGTTCTTGGGCTCGGTGAGGATCTGGATGAGGGCCGCCTCGTCAAGGTCCTCGAGCGTTGCCAGCACCGGCAGACGGCCGACGAATTCGGGGATGAGGCCGAACTTCAGCAGGTCTTCCGGCTCGACCTGGCGCAGCAGTTCGCCCGTGCGGCGATCTTCCGGCGAGGCCACGTTGGCGCCGAAGCCGATGGAGGTCTTCTTGCCGCGATCCGAAATGATCTTGTCCAGCCCGGCGAAGGCGCCACCGCAGATGAACAGGATGTTGGCGGTATCGACCTGCAGGAACTCCTGCTGCGGATGCTTGCGGCCGCCCTGCGGCGGCACGGAAGCGACCGTGCCTTCCATGATCTTGAGCAGCGCCTGCTGCACGCCCTCGCCCGACACGTCGCGGGTGATGGACGGGTTGTCGGACTTGCGGCTGATCTTGTCGATCTCGTCGATGTAGACGATGCCGCGCTGCGCACGCTCGACATTGTAGTCGGCGGCCTGCAGCAGCTTGAGGATGATGTTCTCGACGTCCTCGCCGACATAGCCAGCCTCGGTGAGGGTGGTGGCGTCGGCCATGGTGAAGGGCACGTCGATGATGCGCGCCAGCGTCTGCGCCAGCAGCGTCTTGCCGCAGCCGGTGGGGCCGATCAGCAGGATGTTGGACTTCGACAGTTCGACGTCCTGATTCTTGGTGGCGTGCGCAAGCCGCTTGTAGTGGTTGTGGACGGCGACCGAGAGCACGCGCTTGGCGTAGCCCTGCCCGATCACGTAATCGTCCAGAACCTTCAAGATCTCCTGCGGGGTGGGAACGCCCTCGCGGGACTTCACCATCGAGGACTTGTTCTCCTCGCGGATGATGTCCATGCACAGCTCGACGCATTCATCGCAGATGAATACGGTCGGGCCCGCGATCAGCTTGCGGACCTCATGCTGGCTCTTGCCGCAAAATGAGCAGTACAGCGTGTTCTTGGAATCGCCGCCGCCATTGCTGACCTTGCTCATGTCATCCGTGTCCTTTCAGTGCCACCACCGGGACTGCCAACGCACGTAGCGCCGCGTGGGGCTCGATTGAGTGCTTTCTGAACGAGAAACACGAATCAGAAATCACGGCAATGCGCCACCGTACCCCAATACGAAAGCTAAGCCGTCGGAAATCAACATAGGCTTAACGTAGGACGGGGCAACGACCGAGGGAACAGCAAATTGTGTTCTATTTGACGCATTCACGCAAAAATGCGCCATCCCGATGGCGGCGCGGCGGGGCCCGACGGCCCTGCCAGCTCAGTTCTTGGCGACGGCCTCCATCGCCTCGCGGGTCGACATGACCTTGTCGATGAGGCCGAATTCCTTCGATTCATCGGCGGTCATGAAGTGGTCGCGGTCGAGGGTCTTCTCGATCTCCTCGTAGGTCCGGCCGGTGTGCTTGACGTAGACCTCGTTGAGGCGGCGCTTGAGCTTGATGATGTCCTGGGCGTGGCGCTCGATGTCGGAGGCCTGGCCCGAGAAGCCGCCCGAAGGCTGGTGCACCATGATGCGGGCGTTGGGCGTGGCGAAGCGCATGTCCTTCTCGCCAGCAGTCAGCAGCAGCGAGCCCATGGAGGCGGCCTGGCCGATGCAGAGCGTGGCCACCGCCGGCTTGATGAACTGCATGGTGTCGTAGATGGCCATGCCCGAGGTCACCACGCCGCCGGGCGAGTTGATGTAGAGGTTGATCTCCTTCTTCGGGTTCTCCGCCTCGAGGAAGAGAAGCTGGGCGCAGACCAGCGTGGCCATGCCGTCCTCGACCGGGCCGGTGATGAAGATGATGCGCTCCTTGAGCAGGCGCGAGAAGATGTCGAAGGCGCGCTCGCCGCGGTTCGTCTGCTCGACCACCATCGGCACGAGGTTCATGTAGGTTTCGACGGGGTCTCTCATCGGGAAGTCCTCTGGTGCGGATCGCCGCGGCGGTGAACGGGCGGCGGAATCGGAAATTTCGCTCGCCCCGTAGATAGGATGCCGGCTCCACTTTGCGCAAGGCCGCGCAAATTTGCCGGTGGAGAGGCGGCGGCGTTAACGAAATCGCAAGAATCCGCTTTCGCGCGGGCGCGCCGGGATTATTGTGCGGCCAAAGGCAACACAGGCAGCGTTTCCCGAGGTTCCTCATGTTCCCGCGTTCGGCCAGCATGGCGATTGCCGCCACAGCCATCATCGCCACGACAAGCCAGACGGTCGCGGGCGGCTACAGCCACGCCGCGTCCTGCTACGAGCAGGTGCGCCAGCCGGCGGTCTACCGGACCGTGCACGAGCAGGTGATGGTGAGCCCCGGCGGCAAGCAGGTGGAGATAATCCCCGCGATCTACGGCACGGTGGAGCGCCAGGTGGTGGTGCGTCCGGCCAGCGTGTCCTGGCAGGTGGTGCCGGCGCAATATGCCTGGCAGAAGGAAAAGGTGCTGATCGAGCCGGCGCGCAAGATCAGCCGCGTCATCCCCGCCATCACCAGGACGGTTCACCGGCAGGTGATGGTCTCGGAAGGCGGCTGGGGCTGGGAGTGGCAGGTGATCAAGGGCCGCAAGGTGCTGTGCAAGGTGCAGCGCCCGCCGGTGTACCAGACGGTCGCCGAGACGGTGGTCGTGCAGCCCGAGCAGGTGGTCTACGAGGTGATGCCGGCGCAGTACGGCTACGAGAAGCGGCAGGTGATGATCTCGCCCGAGCGGCGCGAGAAGATCGTGATCCCGGCCGAATATGGCTACGTCTCCGAACGGGTTGTGGTGCAGCCGGCGCAGAAGCGCGTGCACCACACGCCGCCGGTCTATCGCACCGTGGCGCGGCAGGTGCTGGTGCAGGGCGAAAGCACGGCCTGGCGGCCGGTCACCAATTATTGCAGGGGCAAGGGCCGCTACTGAGGCCGAAGGCTCACGCCTCCGCGAGCAGCCAGCGCTTGAGCGTAGCGGCGTCGCCGGTCTCGACCGCATCGGCGACGCGGCGGCCGACGGCGGCGCCGAACTTGTAGCCGTGGCCGGAGCAGGCCGACACAACAAGCGCCTTGCCGATCTCCATGCCGAAGAAGCGCTCGTCGGCGGTGAAGGTGTAGGCGCAGGTGACGACGTCGCGGACCGCGTATTCCTCCAGCCGCACCATCGGCGGCGCGAACAGGTCGCGCACCGCCTCGCCCTCTCCCAGCCTTGGCGCGCGGCCGGCATCGGCGTCGGCCCATCTTTGCTTGTGCAGGCCGGAACCGAATTTCAGCCCGGCCCCGCCGGTGGGCGGGATGATGTAGCCGTCGGTGCGGCCGCCGACGTCGAGGATGACGGGAGCGGCCTCCCAGGCGGCGCGCAGGTCTGCGGGCGGATCGAGATAGACGACGGCCGTGCGGTAGGTCGTCAGGCTGGCGGTGAGCGCCGGAAACAGCTTTGGCACCCAGGCGCCGGCGGTGACGACAACGCGATCGGCCGAGTGCACCTCGCCATCGTCGAGCCGGACCGCGCCGATGGCGGCGTCGACCGCCGCGACCCTGGCATGCTCGCGCACATCCGCCCCGTTTTCACGCAGCCAACGGGCGATGCCGGCGGCGATGGCACGGCAGTGGAGCGCGCCGCCGTCGGGCGATGCAAAGCCGAATCGGATGGAGGCACCGTCGAGGAAAGGATGGCGGCGGGCGGCTTCGGCGCCGTCGAAACGATCGACCGCGTATCCGCCGGCCTGCATGCCTTCGAGATATCGCTCGGCCTCGTCGCCGGGCTCGCGCGAGATGCACATGAAGCCGCGGGGGTCGTAGTGGCTTTGGCCGAGGTCGGACCACAGCTCGTCCCAGGCGGCATATGCCTCGGTGATGGCGCGGGCGTAGCCGGTTGCGGCGCCGTAGGCGCGGCGAATGATGCGGTGATGGTCGCCCGAGGCGGCAAGCGGGTTGGGCAGCGGGCCCTGCTCCAGCAGGGTGACGGCGTGGCCGCGCTTCGCCAGCTGCCATGCCGTCGACAGACCGGCTATGCCGCCGCCGACCACGATCGTCTTCATCGCCAACTCCTCGTATCCGCCGGCAAGATACGATCTGGCGGCGCGGTGGCAAGGCGGGCTATGGATCGGCAATGACGACGACCATCGACACGCCAGCCGGACTGCACTTCGACCCCGCGACGCGCCGGGTGCGGCTCGACCCGCACGAACCGTCCTTCGTGCAGGACCCCTACCCCGCCTATGCCTTCTTCCACGCCCGCGCCCGCGCCTTCTTCTGGGAGGAATTCGGCATGTGGTGTTTTTCCGGCTATGACGACGTGAACCGGCTGCTGCGCGAGCGCAGGCTGGGCCGCGAGCGGCCGGGCGGCTATCTCAACTTCCCCGAAAGCTTCGGCGATCGCGGGCACCTGTGGGCGTTCGACGCGGTGGAAGCCGGCTCCATGCTGGAGCTGGAGCCGCCGGTGCACACCAAGCTGCGCACGCTGGTGAACCGCGCATTCGTGTCGCGGCAGGTGGAGCGGCTGCGGCCGCGCATCGAGGCGCTGGCGCACGAACTGGTCGACCGCATCGAGGGCGACGGGCGGGCCGACATGCTGCCGGCCTTCGCGACGCCGGTGCCGATCGTGGTGATTTCGGAGATGCTGGGCGTGCCGGCTGACATGGGGCCGCAGCTGCTGGACTGGTCGCACCGCATGGTCGCGATGTACATGCACGGCCGCACGCGGCGGACCGAGGACGACGCCAACCGGGCGGCGCGGGAATTCGGCGATTTCATCCGCGACTATGCCAGGGAAAGACGCAGGAACCCTGGCGACGACCTGCTCAGCCTGCTGATCTCGGCGCATGAGAGCGGCGAGAAGCTGAGCGAGGACGAACTGGTGTCGTCGGTGATCCTGCTGCTCAACGCAGGCCACGAAGCGACCGTGCACCAGACCGGCAACGCGATCCGCGCGATCCTGAAGCAGGGCGGCGACCCCCGCCGCTTCCTCGGCTCGGCCGAGGCGGTGGAAGCGACGGTTGAGGAAAGCCTGCGCTTCGACGCGCCGCTGCACATGTTCACGCGCTACGTCTACGACCCGGCGGCGCTGCCGGAAGGCGTGGAGGTGAAGGCGGGCGAACAGGTGGCGCTGCTGCTGGGCGCGGCCAACAACGACCCGGCGGCCTTTGCCGAGCCGCGGCGCTTCCAGCCCGGCCGGACGGACCAGAAGAACGTGTCATTCGGCGCCGGCATCCATTTCTGCATCGGCGCGCCGCTGGCACGGATCGAGCTGCAGGCATCGCTGAAGGTGCTGTTCGAGCGGCTGCCCGGACTGCGGCTGGCGGCGGAACCGGTCTATCGCGACACTTACCATTTCCACGGGCTGGAACGGCTGGAATGCGCCTGGTGAGGGCCCGGCGAGCGCCGGGGGCGGCTCAGACCTTCCTGGGCCGGCGCGGCACGCCGGTTTCGCATTCCAGCACGTTGCGCGGCCACTCGCCGAGATCGGCCGCGGCCTCGTAGGTGCTCCGCAGGAACGCCATGAGGTGGGCGGCGGGGTCGGCTGCGCGGCGCACCGCATCGTAAGGCAGGATGAACTCGCCCAGCCTGGTGTCGAAATAGGCATCCGCCGGCGCCACGCGCGCGGCCGCGAACCCTTCCGGTGCGGGATATGCGTAGGCGTAGAAGGCCGGAAAATCGACGCCGCCGCCGCCCGGCCAGAAGCCGGCCGATGACACCTGGTGGCTGTAGGCCTCGCAGGTGACGGCGTCCGGCAGGGCGGGGATGCCGCCGGGATGACGCGGCGCGGTCTGGCCCGAGAACCGCGTGACCGCGAGGTCGAACGAGCCCCAGAACAGGTGCACGGGACTGACCTTGCCGAGGAAGGACGTGCGGAAATGGCGAAAGACGCCGTCGACCTGCACAAGCGCGCGGAAGAAGCTGTTGGCGGCGTCGGCGTCGTAGGGGCGCGGCTGCCGATCCTGCGCGAAGGGCACGGGATCGGGAATCTCGTTGGGGCTGCCGTCAAACGCGGTGGAGGCGCCCAATTCGGCCAGCATGGCGACGAAGCCGGCGTGGAACGCTGCAACCGAGGGCTGAGCCAGCGGCATGCGGGCCACGCGTCCGCCGGCGCTGGTGCCCACCAGCTGATGGTCGATCAGGTCGAATGCGATCTCGGTGCCCCCGGCGCCGTCCGGCACCAGGCCGGTGGTGAAGCCGCGCGCATTGATGTAGAGCGTGGCGTGCCAGGAGTGGTTGACCCACGGCGTGTGGGCCAGGCGATACTTGCCGACGATCTGCGTGTAGAGGTGCAGCGCCTCGCAGGTCTCGCGCCAGGACAGATAGGGGATATCCGGCCAGGGATTGGTCATGGTCGTGCCTCGTTCTGTTCACGGGCGCCGGGAGCCTAGCCCAATCAGACCCGGATGACATACTCCTTGCGGGTGGTCTCGATCACTTCCCAGGTGCCGACGAAGCCGGGACGCAGGACGAAGCTGTCGCCGGCCCTGACGATGTGCGCCTTGCCGTCCTCGTCGGTGATGACCGAGACGCCCGACAGGATATGGCAGAACTCCCATTCGGAATATTCGATGCGCCACTTGCCGGGCGTGGCTTCCCAGATGCCGGCGTAGAGGCCGCCTTCAGCCTCCTCGGCGTTCCAGGTGCGGAAGCGCGGATGGCCGGCGATGAGCCGTTCGGGCGCCGGAGCGCCCTCCTCCGGCTCGACGCCGTCGACCGAAATCTTCAGGAAGAGTGACATGCGACGCTCCGAAAGCCGAATCCGCGGAAGAGTCTAGCGGATTCGGCTCGGATTCCGATTCAGAGGCTTCAAGTGCCGGGGTGGAGGCGAAGACCGCGGAGCCAGTGGCTCCGGACCGCCCCCTCCACCACGCTGCGCGTGGTCCCCCTCCCCCGCTTCGCAGGGGAGGATCAGACTGCCCCGTCCACCATGCTGTGGTGGCCGCCTTTCCCACGCAGGGGAAGATCGGGAGGTCAGGCCTTGGCCAGCGCCTGCTCCAGATCGGCAATGATGTCGGCGACATCCTCGATGCCGACCGACAGGCGGATGACGTCGGAGCCCGCGCCGGCGGCCGCTCGCTGCTCGTCCGTCAGCTGGCGATGGGTGGTGGAGGCCGGGTGGATGATCAGCGACTTGGTGTCGCCGATATTCGCCAGGTGGGAGAAGAGCTCGACGCCCTCGACCAGCCTGACGCCCGCCTCGAAGCCGCTCTTGAGGCCGAAGGTGAAGACCGCGCCGGCGCCCTTCGGCGAATATTTCTTGTGCAGCGCGTGGTTGGGGTCGGACGGCAGGCCGGGATAGGACACCCACGACACCTTGTCGTGCTTCGACAGCCATTCGGCGACCTTGAGCGCGTTGTCGCTGTGGCGCTGCATGCGCAACGGCAGCGTCTCCAGGCCGGTGAGGATCATGAAGGCGTTGAAGGGCGAGATGGCCGGGCCGAGATCGCGCAGGCCGAGCACGCGGCAGGCGATGGCGAAGGCGAAATTGCCAAACGTTTCGTGCAGGACGACGCCGCCATATTCGGTGCGCGGCTCCGACAGCATTGGGTAGTTGCCGCTCTTCGACCAGTCGAAGGTGCCGCCGTCGATGATGATGCCGCCGAGCGAATTGCCGTGGCCGCCGATGAACTTGGTGAGCGAATGGACGACGATGTCGGCGCCGTGCTCGATCGGGCGCAGCAGGTAGGGGCTGGCCATGGTGTTGTCGACGATGAGCGGCAGGCCGTGCTTCTTGGCCACCGCCGCGATCTTCTCGATGTCGACGAAAGTGCCGCCGGGATTGGCGAGGCTTTCGATGAAGATGGCGCGGGTGCGGCCGTCGATCTGCTTTTCCAGCGCGTCGACATCATCGGTGTCGGCCCAGCGCACCTGCCAGTCGAAATTCTTGAAGGCGTTGCCGAACTGGTTGATGGAGCCGCCGTAGAGCCTGCGGCCGGCGACGAAGTTGTCGCCCGAACGCATGAGCGTGTGGAGAACCAGAAGCTGCGCGGCATGGCCCGAGGCCACGGCGAGCGCGGCGGTGCCGCCCTCGAGCGCGGCGAGGCGCTCCTCCAGCACCGCCTGGGTGGGGTTCATGATGCGGGTGTAGATGTTGCCGAACGCCTTCAGCCCGAAGAGCGAGGCGGCGTGGTCGACATCGTCGAAGACATAGGAGGTGGTCTGGTAGATCGGCGTGGCGCGCGCGCCGGTAGCCGGATCCGGCTGAGCGCCGGCGTGAACGGCAAGCGTGTTGAAACCGGGGGTGCGTGGCGCCATCGTCTTCTCTCCCTGTGATGCGAAGGTCCGCATTCATGGCAAAGGCCGCGGGCAAGCGCAAAGAAGATTATTCCCCGAAGCCAGGCTTTCCGGATTCCGGTTCTGCCGACCGCGTCGGAAACGGCGCCTGGAGGCTGCTGACAGACCACTGGCAGGAGGGCCGTGATACGTCTTTCGCCAGCATCAAGCGCGACCGGGGGACCACGGGCATGGACCGCAGAAGCTTCATCCATGGCGCCGGTGCGCTCGCCTTCGCGACCTTCAACACACTGGCCAGTACGCGGGCCCGAGGAGCCACTGAGATGGACGACATCAAGGCGTTCGAGATTGCGATTCCGGAGGCCGACATCGCCGACAAGAAGGCACGGCTCGCGGCCGCGCGCTGGCCGGTGGAGGTGGAGCCGGAAAGCTGGGAACGGGGCATTCCTGGCGGCTATCTCCGCAAGCTGGCGAAGGCCTGGGGCGAGCTCGACTGGCGGGCGGTCGAGGCGGGGCTGAACCGCCATGAGCAGGTGATGATCGAGCATGCAGGCGCGAAGGTGCACGCCTTCCACATCCGCTCGCCGCACAACGAGGCGCTGCCGCTGGTGCTGTGCCACGGGTGGCCGAGCTCCGGCATCGAATATCTGAAGCTGTTCGAGCCGCTGACCAACCCGACCGCCTTTGGCGGCAGGGCGGAAGACGCGTTTCACCTCATCGTGCCGACCGCGCCGGGCTTCGGGCTGTCGCCGGCGCCGGAGGTGGCAAGCTGGACGAGCGGCAGGACGGCGGAGGCGGTGCTGAAGCTGATCGATGGGCTGGGCTACCGGCGCTTCGGCCTGCACGGCACCGACATGGGTTCGGACACGGCGTCCAAGCTGGACGTGATGGCCGGCGGACGAGCCGTCGGCCTGCATGTGGGCACCGACCTGGACAGCGTGATCGCCGTCGCCTCCTTCACCGGCGGCGCGATGGTGGAGCACAACACGGCGCTGAGCGACGCGCAGCGCGAGCGGGCAATGCAGCTGCTGGCGGCCGCGCCCGCGCGCTCCGGCTACATCGCCATCCAGTCCACGCGCCCGCGGACGCTCGGCTACGGCCTGCACGACTCGCCGGTTGGCCAGCTGGCGTGGATCGGCGAGAAATTCGCCGCATGGTCGGACGCGAACAGGGAAAGGATCGAGGATGCGATGGACCTCGATCAGTTTCTGACGAATGCCAGCCTGTACTGGTTCAACGGCGGCGGCGCCGGGTCGGCCAACGCACTGTACGAGGCATTCCGCGCCATGGATTGGGCACCGCCCAGCGACACGCCGCGCGGCGTTGCGGTGTTCGGTGCGGACCCGCTGGTGCGGCTGCTGTTCGACCCCGAACGGACAATCGCGCACTGGAGCGAGTTTGCCGCCGGCGGCCACTTCCCCGCGATGGAGCAGCCCGAACTGCTGGCGGGCGACCTGCGCGCCTTCTTCGGCCCGCTGCGGGGGTGAATGGCGGGTGCCGAGCCGGCGACGCTATCTGCGCCTGATGCCGAAACTCTGGTAGCCGGAGCGCAGCTGCGGCTTGCGGGACGAGAGCACGCGGCTGTTGACGCCGTTCCAGCCGATCTCGCCCGACAGGCGGGCATATTCGATCTTGGGGCAGCGGTTCATCACCACGCGGACGCCGGCGGCCTCGGCCCTGGCGGCTGCCTCGTCGTGGCGGACGGTGAGCTGCATCCAGATGATTTTCGGCAGCGGGTCGAGGGCCAGCGCCTCGTCCACGATCGGCGGCACGGCGGCGCTGGCGCGGAAGATGTCGACCATGTCGACGGGCACGGGAATGTCGGCCAGCCTGGCATAGGTCGTCCGCCCGAGGATCTCCTTGCCGGCATGGCCTGGATTGACGGGGTAGACCTCGTAGCCCTTGTCGATCAGGTATTTCGTGACGAAGTAGCTGGGGCGCACGTCGTTGGCGGAGGCGCCGACGATGGCGACGGTCCTCACCTCGTGGAGAATGCCCGCAATGTAGGCGTCGTTGTAGGCGTCGTGGTTCATGCGGGCAGCGAGATACGCCCTTCGGCATCGATCGGGAAGCTTGGATTGTGAGCCACCTCCCAGACATTGCCGTCGGCATCGGCGAAGTATCCGTACCAGCCGCCCCAGAACGCCTTCTGCGCGGGCTTGACGATGCGGCCGCCGGCAGCCTCGGCCCGGGCCAGCACGGCGTCGACCTCGGCCTCGCTGCGCGTGTTGTAGGCGAGGTAGATGCTCGACGGCTCGCGCCCGAAGGTTATGCCGGCATCGGCCTCGGCGTCCTTGCGCGGAAACAGGCCCAGGATGACGCCGCCCATCTGGAAGAACGCGACACCTTGCGTGATGCCGGGGTGCCGGGTCAGGCCCATGCCCTCGTAGAAGGCAACAGCACGGTCGAGGTCGCCGCAGGCGATGGTGACGATCGAGATGCGCGGTTCCATCAACGTCCTTTCCATTCCGGTTTGCGTTTTTCGATGAAGGCGGCGATGCCCTCCTCCGCGTCGTGCGCCAGCATGTTTTCGACTATGGCGCGCGTGGCGACCTCGTAGGCGCCGGCGAGGTCGAGCCCGGCCTGGCGGTTGAAGCTCTGCTTGCCCAGCTTGACCGCCAAAGGCGATTTGGCGGCAATGGTTTGCGCGTATCCGGTGACAAAACGAGTCAACTCGGCATGCGGCACCACGCGCCCGACAATGCCATAATTCTCGGCCGTGCCGGCGTCGATGAGTTCGCCGGTGAGCAGCATGCCGAGAGCGTGCTTGCGCGAGACGTTGCGCGACAGGGCGACGGCCGGGGTGTGGCAGAAGAGGCCGACGTCGATGCCGTTGACGCCGAAGCGGGCGCGGTCGGAGGCGACGGCCAGATCGCATGAGGCGACAAGCTGGCAGCCGGCCGCGGTGGCGATGCCGTCGACCTCGGCGATGACCGGCAGGGGATGGCCGGCGACGGACTGCATGAGGCGCGAGCAGGCGGCGAATGTCTGCTCGAACCAGCCCTTGCCGCCATCGGCGTCGGACCGGTGGGCGGTCATCTCCTTCAGGTCGTGGCCGGCGCAGAACACTTTTCCCGATGCGGCGATGACGACGACGCGCGCGGCCGCATCATGCCCGGCCGCGTCCAGCGCGGACTGGAGCGCGGCCATGACGGGCATGGAGAGCGCGTTGGCCGGCGGGTTGGAAAGCGTGATGCGGCAGACGCCGCCCGCGTTTTCGGAGCGGACGAGGTCGGCGTTCCCGACTTCGGCTGGCTGGTTCATCGCGGCCTCCCTGCCCACCGAAACTAGCACGGGACGGCTTGAAGACCAGTCGCCAATCGGCAAGGTTCGCGTTGACGTTTACGCAAACGGAAGCCGGAGAGGCCGGCCGGGGCCATGACCGAGCGGCCACAAATGTGGCCCCCTCGCCCGGCAGGGACGACGAACGAAGGGAACGACGACAATGAACAAGCGCGCGCCAACGCCCGTGATGGACGCCGACGAGGTGAACGCGCTGCTGCAGACGGTGTATCCGCAGCTCAACAGCGAGATGACGGCCTACCGGGCGCTGGAGGTGTTTCCCGGCGGATGCGTGGTGCGGCTGGACGCCACGGAAAAGCACCTGCGGCCCGGCAACACGGTGTCGGGGCCCGCGCTGTTCACGCTGGCCGACATCGGCGGCTATGTGTGCGTGCTGTCGCATGCGGGGCCGGACGCGCTGTCGGTGACGACCAGCCTGAACATCAACTTCATGCGCAAGGCCGAGGCCGGGCCGGTGGACGGGCGCTGCCGCATCATGAAGCTGGGCAAGAGCCTGATGGTGTTCGACATCGACATCACGGCAGGGCCGGACAACGCGCTTGTGGCGCATGCGACGGGCACGTATTCGATCCCGCCGAAGCGCTGACCGGTGTGGTAAAATAATACCACATCACCAAGTAATTGATTTTATTGGGTAGACTGCCGGAAACGGCCGGTTTGCGCGCTTGACGCAGGGTCGCCACCAGCCTATAAGCCCGCACGACCAGCGGCCTCCGGGCCGCGGTTCTGTTTTGCGCGGAGCATTCCCGCAGAACACAAGCAACAAGAAACGCCCGCCGCGTCATGCGACGCCAGGGTTCGAAACGGAAGAGAAAAGATGAAAACCTTCTCGCAGAAGCCTGCAGAGGTGGTGAAGAAGTGGGTGCTGATCGACGCCGAGGGTCTCGTCGTCGGCCGTCTCGCCACCATCGTCGCCAACCGCCTGCGCGGCAAGCACAAGCCGACCTTCACCCCGCATGTCGATGATGGCGACAACGTCATCATCATCAATGCCGACAAGGTGAAGTTCACCGGCCGCAAGTACGACAACAAGGTGTATTACTGGCACACCGGCCATCCCGGCGGCATCAAGGAGCGCACCGCGCGCCAGCTGCTCGAGGGGCGCTTTCCGGAGCGCGTGGTCGAGAAGGCGGTCGAGCGCATGATCCCGCGCGGCCCGCTGGGTCGTCGCCAGATGAAGAATCTCCGCGTCTATGCCGGTGCCGAGCACCCGCATGAGGCGCAGACGCCCGAGACGCTGGATGTCGGCGGGATGAACAGCAAGAACAAGCGAGTCGCATAATGGCCGACCTTTCCTCCCTCGCCGACCTCGGCACCGTTGCAACCACGGAACAGCCGGCCGCGCCGGTGCACGTGCAGAAGCTGGACAAGCACGGCCGCGCCTACGCGACCGGCAAGCGCAAGAACGCGATTGCCCGCGTCTGGGTGAAGCCAGGCTCCGGCAAGATCACCATCAACGAGCGCGAGTTCCGCACCTACTTCGCGCGGCCGGTGCTGCAGATGGTGCTGCAGCAGCCGATCGTTGCGGCCAACCGCAACGGCCAGTACGACGTGATCGTGAAGGTTGCCGGCGGCGGGCTTTCGGGCCAGGCCGGCGCCGTGCGCCACGGCATCTCCAAGGCGCTGACCTATTACGAGCCGGAGCTGCGCGGCGTGCTGAAGAAGGGCGGCTTCCTGACCCGCGACAGCCGCACGGTCGAGCGAAAGAAGTACGGCAAGGCGAAGGCCCGCCGCTCGTTCCAGTTCTCGAAGCGCTAAGCCGCTTCAATTCGGAACAGACGGAAAAGCGGGCCGCGAGGCCCGCTTTTTTGTTGCCTGTACGCCATATACGGCCAATAGGTTGCCCTCACGGAGGGAATGACATGCCATCAAAGTCGATCGACCACGCCTTCCTGTCCGGGCCCAGCCTGGGCGCGGCCAGCGACCCGACCTATGCGGGGGCGCTGTCCTTCATGCGGCGGCGCTTCTCCAAGAAGGTGGCGGGGGCGGATGCCGTGGTCTGGGGCATTCCGTTCGACGCGGCCGTGTCGAACCGGCCGGGCGCACGCTTCGGCCCGCAGGCGATAAGGCGGGCTTCGGCGATCTTCGACAACGACCCGCAATATCCGTTCAACGCCGACCTGTTCGAGACGCTGTCGGTGATCGACTATGGCGACTGCCTGCTCGACTACGGCAACCACCAGAAGACGCCGGCGGCGATCGAGAAGGAAGCGGCGAAGCTGCTGAAGTCGGGCGCGTTCCTGCTGTCGCTGGGGGGCGACCATTTTGTCACCTGGCCGCTGCTGAAGGCGCATGCGGCGGTGCATGGGCCGCTGGCGCTGGTGCAGTTCGACGCGCACCAGGACACCTGGCTGGACGACGAGAAGCGCATCGACCATGGCTCGTTCGTGGCGCGGGCGGCGAAGGCCGGCATCATCGATCCGGACCGGTCGATCCAGATCGGCATCCGCACGCATGCGCCCGACGATTGCGGGCTGAAGATGCTCTACGGCCACGAGATCGAGGAGATGAAGGCGGCCGACATCGCCTACGCGATCAACGAGCGGACGGGCGGACGCAAGGCCTATGTCACCTTCGACATAGACTGCCTGGACCCTGCATTCGCGCCGGGAACGGGAACGCCGGTGGCGGGCGGGCCGTCGAGCGCGAAAATCCTTTCGGTGCTGCGGCAGCTCGGCCAGCTGGACATCGTCGGCGCCGACGTGGTGGAGGTTTCGCCGCCCTACGACCATGCCGACATCACCGCGATTGCGGGTGCGACGGTGGCCATGCACTACCTGGGTCTGCTCGCGGAACGGAAGAACCGACGATAAGGCTTCGATTCAACGACTTGCCGAACCGATTCCGATTCACGAGATAAGGGCCTGAAATCGCAGGCCGACTTACGAATTCCTGGGACATGACCATGAGACCGAAAATCTTCATCGACGGCGAACACGGCACCACCGGCCTGCAGATCAGGCAGCGGCTGGCCGGGCGCGCGGACCTCGACGTGCTGTCCATTCCCGCCGAGGAACGGCGCAACAACGCGCTGCGCAAGGAGCGGCTGCACGAGGCCGACATCGCCATACTCTGCCTGCCAGACGACGGCGCGCGGGAGGCGGTGGCGATGGTGGCCGATTCCAACTCGACGCGGCTGATCGACACCTCGACCGCGAACCGGGTGAACCCGGAATGGGTGTACGGCTTCGCCGAACTGACGGCGGGACACGCGAAAAAGATCGCGGCGGCGCGGTTCGTGGCCAATCCCGGCTGCTACCCGACCGGAGCGATCGCGCTGGTGCGGCCGCTGCGCGAGGCCGGCATCCTGCCGACGGATTATCCCGTCAGCGTCAACGCCGTCTCCGGCTATACGGGCGGCGGCAAGCAGATGATCGCGCAGATGGAGGATCCCGCCAACCCGGACCACATCTCGGCTCCGCATTTCCTCTACGGGCTGACGCTGACGCACAAGCACGTGCCGGAGCTGATGCTGCACGGCATGCTGGAGCGGCGGCCGATCTTCTCGCCGAGCGTCGGGCGCTACGCGCAGGGCATGATCGTGCAGGTGCCGCTGTTCCTGGCGGACCTCGAAGGCAACCCCTCGATGGGCGACCTGCACGCGGCGCTGGCGAAACACTATGCCGGGCAGGACGTGGTTGAGGTCGTGCCGCTGGAAACGAGCGCGAAGCTTGCCCGCATCGACCCGACCGAGCTCAACGACACCAACCGCATGAAGCTGTTCGTGTTCGGCACGCCCGGCAACGGCGAGGTGAACCTGGTCGCGCTGCTCGACAATCTCGGCAAGGGGGCGTCGGGCGCGGCGGTGCAGAACATGGACCTGATGCTTGGCGGCTGAGCTGCCTGCGCTTCCGCCGGACTGGCGGATAGACGCGTCTAACCTGCTCGCCGACGGGATCGGCGGGCGGGTGTGGCGGGTGGAGCTTGCCGGGGGCGGCGTTGCGGCGCTGAAGCAGGTGAGCAGGGCCGCGCTGCACGAACGCGACGCGGGCGAGGCGTTTCTGAATTGGCGCAGCGGCCACGGCGCGCTGCGCCTTCTCGCCAGCTCCGGCGACCTCTCGCTGCTGGAATGGGCAGGCGAGACGACGCTGCACCAACAGCTGCTGCGGCAAGGCGAGGACGCGGCGACCGCCATTGCGGCGGACGTCGTCCGACGGCTGCATGCGCCCTCCTCCGCACTGCCGCCCTCTACGCTGATATCCCTGAGGGAACACTTCGCCGGCCTGTTCGCGGCAGCCGGCGACGGCGCGCCGGAAGCCTATCGCACGCATCTGCGCGAGACGGCGGCGCTGGCCGACCGGCTGCTCGCAAGCCAGCGGAACGTAAAGCCGCTGCATGGCGACATCCACCACGACAACATGCTGTGCGGCGCGCGGGGGTGGCTGGCGATCGACCCCAAGGGGCTACTGGGCGACCCCGCCTATGACGTCGCCAACATGTTCCAGAACCCGGTCGACTACGGACTGCGCGGCGATGCCCGGCGCATCCTGCGCCTTGCCGAGGCGATGGCGGAGGCCGTGGAGCGCGAGGTCGAGACGGTGCTCGAATATGCGCTCGCCTATTCCGGCCTGTCCATCGCGTGGTGGCTGGAGGACGGCAACGAGGAGGCGGCGACGAGCACGCTGGATATCGGCAGCGCCATCGCGGAGGTGCTGCGGCAGGTCAGGTCCTGAGCGCGGCCTCGACCGGGTAGGCGCCCTTCGTGGCGCGCCAGTGGGACGCGGCATAGCCCAGCACCACCATAGCAAAACCGTGGTGCAGCAGCGCCCAGCCGAAGGGCACGACCAGCACCAGCGCGGTGATGCCTATGGCCGCCTGCGCGAGGACCAGCGCGAAGAGATGCGCGGCGCGGCGGGCATGCGCCGAGCCGGGATCGGCGCGTCGGGCCGCGACCATGTGCCAGAGGGCGAGGCCGAAGAGCGCGTAGGCGCCGAGACGGTGCACGAACTGCACGGTCTTGGGGTTTTCAAACAGGTTGAGCCAGGCGGGGTCGATGGTCGCCAGGCCGTCCGGCCACAGGCTGCCATCCATCAGCGGCCAGGTGTTGAAGGTCAAGCCGGCGTCGAGCCCGGCGACCAGCGCGCCGAGATAGACCTGCACCAGCACGAAGACCACCATCCAGCCGGCGAAGCGGCGGGTGGCCGGCGAGGCAGGCGCGGCGCGCGACGGCGCCACACCGCGCGCGATGGCGACCGTGGCCACGAAGATGAGGCAGGCCATGACGAGATGCGTGGCCAGCCGGTACTGGCTGACGGAGACGCGCTCGGACAGGCCGGACGCCACCATCCACCAGCCGATGGCGCCCTGCAGCCCGCCCAGCGCCAGAAGGCCCAGCAGCCTGGGCTTCAGGTGCCGCTCCAGCCGGCCGGTGAGCCAGAAGAAGGCGAGCGGCAGCGCCACCACGAAACCCACGCCGCGCGCCAGCACCCGGTGCGCCCACTCCCACCAGAAGATGGTCTTGAACTCCGCCAGGGACATGCCCTTGTTGACCTGCTGGTATTGCGGGATCTGCCGGTATTTCGCGAACTCTTCCTGCCAGTCGGCTTCCGAGAGCGGCGGGATGACGCCATGAATGGGCTTCCACTCGGTGATCGAGAGGCCGGATTCGGTGAGCCGCGTGGCGCCGCCGACCAGGAAGATGGCAAGCAGCATGGCGATGACGACATAGAGCCACCAGCGCACGAGCGAACGGTTGCGCTCGACGGCTGCCGGCAGAGGCGGGGCGGAGGTGGCGGTGGCTGCGGTCATCATGGGTCCTGCCGCAGGCGTTTGGACCAAAACGGGGGGCGCAACAAGGCGGACCCGCGCGACACGCGGTCGCGCGGCGGCCGCGGCGCCGGCGTTGCGGTCGGCCGCGGCTGCGGCTAGGACGGGCGCGAAAGCGAGGTGGCGATGCCCGGAAAGCTGCGCAGATTCATAGGATCGGTCCTGCTGGTGACGCTGGTGATCGTGTATGCGCTGGTGGCCTCGGCCGTGGCGGTGGCGCGGCTGGCCGACTCCAGCGCGTGGGTGCACCTCGCCTTCTTCCTGTTTTCGGGCCTGCTGTGGGTGCTGCCGGCGATGCTGATCGTGAGCTGGATGTCCAAGCCCGACAGGCAGCGATAGGCCTATTCCCGCACCAGCCGGCCGGAATTGGCCAGCGGGGTGGTGACGCCCGACAGCATGGTGCGCAGATGCGGCACGCTCTGGTAGCGGCCGTTGACGGAAATGCGCGGCAGCGCATGCAAATGGCGCGCATGGCCGGCATAGAGCACGCCGTGGCGGGTGGTGACGGCGGTGGCATAGCCCGCGGCCTCGGCGAGGCGCACCTCGCGCTCGCCCACCGCGCTCTCATAGCCATAGGGGTATGCGAGATGGCGCGGCTTGAGGCCGGTCTCGACCTCGATGATGCGGGCGGCGTCGACGATCTCGTACCAGGCCTTGTCGTCCGTGAGACGGCGCAGATTGTAGTGGTTGACCGTATGGGCGCCGATGGTGACCAGCGGATGGGCGGCGACGCGGCGGATCTCGTCCCAATCCATCAGCGTCTCGCGCGCCGGCGCCTCGAAGTCGATGCCGGCCAGGCGGGCGACGTCGCGCAGCAGGTCGCGCTGGCGCTCTTCCGGCAGATCGACGGTGAGATAGTCGTGAATCTGGCGGTTGGCGGCGACCTTGCGCGCAGGGGTGGTGCAGTCGACGGCGACGCGGCCCTGCGGCGTGGTGAGGTAGACCTCCTGGCGCGCGGTGACGATGTCTTCCAGCACGTCCCACCACAGGTCGGAGGTGCGGTTGGTGAGGCCGGGCGAGACATAGATGGTGATGGGCGCGGCATGCTTTTCCAGCACCGGCAGGGCCTCGACCAGATTGTCGCGGTAGGCGTCGTCGGCGGTGATGGTGGCGAAACGCGGCAGCTTGCGGCCGACCTTCAGCCGCTCAACCGCTTCGTCCATGGTGACGAAGCGATAGCCGAGCCGCTTCATCTCGGTGAGGGCGGCATCGAGGAAATCGGGCGTGATGACGAGGTGGCGGTTGATGCCCAGCGGCTTGACCGGCGCGGTGGTGACCCGATGCAGCATGAGGATGGCGCCGATGCCGCCGAGGCTCGGCCGCAGCAGCGCGCCGAGGCCGGTGAAGCGGGCGGCGTTGAGCACCAGCTTGCGGACGACCTCGCCAGTGTCGAGCATTCATTCACCTTTGTGCCTTAGGCTCGAACGGCTGCTCGAGGGCCGCCGGGAGAGTAGGCGACAAGGATTGAAGGATGGTTGACGCTTTGCAACCGGCCCGCCCCGCCGAACACACCGACGCATCCGAGCGGGCCGGCCAGCAGGCGCCGATCGCCGTGACCGCGTTCGACGCCGCTGCGCGGGCGCGCCACGCCGCCATGTGCCGCGAGGCCGTGCATGGCCCGCACCAGGACCCGCTGTGGCTGGCCGCATGGGCCGACGCGACCGGCGCCGACATGATGGCCGTGACGATCGGGGAGCCAGCGCGGCCGCAGCTGATGCTGGTGCTGGAGGTGGCGCGGCGGGGGCTGTTCCGCACCGCGCGCTTTCCAGGCGGCAGCCACGCCAATGGCAGCTTCGCGGCGGCGATGCGAGATTTTGGCGGATGGGACGGCGCACGAGAGGCGGTGGCGGGCCTGCCGGCCGCGATTTCCGCCGCGCGGCCCGACATCGACCTGCTGTCGCTGGAGCGGATGGAGCCGGACTGTCGCGGCATGGCCAACCCGCTCTCCGCGATCGCCACCGGGGAAAGCCCCAATGTGGCGCTGGCGGTGGACCTCGCAGGCGGCTTCGAGGCGCTGCTGGAACGGGCGAGCGGCAAGCGCAAGATGAAGAAATATCGCGCGCAGCTGCGGAAATTCGAGGCGGCGGGCGGGCACCGGCTGGTGCGCGCCGAAAGCGCGGCCGAGGTGGAGACGCTGCTCGACGCATTCTTCGCAATGAAGGCGGAGCGTTTCCGCCGCATGGGGATCGCCGACGTGTTTGCCGGGCGCGCGGTGCGGGACTTCTTCCGCCGGCTGTTCTGCCAGGCGCTGGAGGCGCCGTCCCCGCGCTTCGTGCTGGACGGGCTGGAGGTGGGCGGAAGACTGCGCGCGGTGACCGGGTCAAGCATTATCGACGGGCGCATGACCTGCGACTTCTCGGCGATGGACGAAAGCGGCATCGAGGCGGCGAGCCCGGGCGAATTCCTGTTTTTCGAGATGATGCGCCACGCCTGCGACGAGGGGCTGGCGGTGTTCGACTTCTCGGTCGGCGACGAGCGCTACAAGCGGCTGTGGCACCCGCAGGAGCGGCGGCAGCTGGATGTCTTCGTGCCGCTGACGCGCAAGGGGCGAACGGCGGCATTTGCACAGCAGCGGCTGGCGGCGGCGAAACGGGCGGTGAAGGACAACCCGGTGGCCTGGGCGCTGGCCAAGCGGCTGCGGCGCGGGCTGAAGGGAAGCGAGGCGAAAGGGCCGCCGGCGGACGACGGGGAATAGCGCGCCGGCAGCGCGGGGCGCCCGGCGCGAGAGCGCGGGCGCGGCGGCGCGGCTACTTCGCCTTTGCGGCGCGCGGCTTCTTCTTCTTGGGCGCGGGCTCGGCGGCGGCGAGCGCCGCGGCTTCCTCGGCCTCCCTCGCCTCGCGCAGCTCGCGCAGGCGCGCGGTCTTGGCCTCGCGGGCGTCGGCCTCGGTGTTGATGATGTTCCAGGCGGCCGCGGTCGTCTGCTCGGCCTTGTTCTGCCTGTCGCTAACCTTGTTCATGGCGGACCTCCGGTCGAAAAGTGAAAAGGGCCGGCAGGCCGGCCCTTCCAATGTGCGTCACCGTGCCAGCGCATGCGTGGTCACGGCAGCGTGCTCACGCGGCCTGGAGGTTTTCCGCCGCGCTCTTGCCGGAGCGCTGGTCGCGCACGACGTCGAAGGAGAGCTTCTGGCCCTCGACGACGCTGCGCATGCCGGCGCGCTCGACGGCGGAGATGTGGACGAAAACGTCCTGGCCGCCATCATCCGGCTGGATGAAACCAAAACCCTTGGTGGCGTTGAACCACTTAACGGTACCTGTGCTCATGACGATATCCTTTCGAATCGGTAACGTCGTTTGTGCCCGCACCGCGAAGAGGCCGCGGCCGGTGCGTCGATCGATTTGAAGAGGAAGATCGTCGGGTGCGCCGGAAGCCGGTGGCGGGGCGCGGGTAACAAAGTTCAACGGCAAGATCGATCCAACAGATATAGGCGCGCGGGGCGCCGAAGGCAAGGCATGGGTGGCTCGCGGAGGTTTCGGGCGGCGGAAGCCGGCCTGAAGGGCGCGCCAGACCGCCCGCCTGGCAGCCCGCCTGGCAGCCGGCTTGACAGGCGGGGGCGGCGGCGGCTCCACTGCCCGCGAGGCCCGGGCAGACCGGGCCGCCGAGGGGAGGCAGGACGATGAATCCACGGACATCCGCGATCGTGAGCGCGGTCGGGCTGGTGCTGATGGGATGGCTGATCTTTTCCGCCGAGGAGGCGCCCAGCACCACGCTGGCGACGATCCAGTATGTGGCGGTGGCGGCGTGCCTGCTCGGCCTTGTGGGCGCGCTGGTGAAGATCAGCAAAGGAAGCTAGTTTCGCTCGCGCGCCCTGCGCCGATGTCGCGCGGACGCGCGCCTGCCGGCGGCGTTGGCCAAAGGGTGCCGCGCGCTGCCGATGCCACCCCACCCGGCCGTACTGCGTCCGGCCACCCTCCCCTCAAGGGGAAGGGGAATCGGACCAGCGGACGAGCGCCTCGCGGCCGGAATCGGTGAGGCCGTAGAGGCCGGGGGAAGCGCGAAAAAACCAGCCATAGACGTTGTTTCTGAGTATGCCGTAGGCGCGGTCGCTGACCGGCTTGAGGTCGCGCGGGCGCAGCGGGCCGGGCACGAGGGCCGCCGCGCAGGCCAGCGCCTCCTGCCGGTAGGCGGTCATGATGGGCGTGCGGGTCGAGCCGCCGGCGGCGGGATCGCCGCGCCGCTTCTGCCACTCCTCGTAGAGCCGCGAGCGGCGCTTCTTGTCGGCGCGCGGGAAAGGCGAGACCGGGCTGACGATCGCCTCCACCCGGCCGTCCGGGAAAACGCCCAGCAAACCGAAGCCGAGCCGGCGGCAGAGCTGGCGGAACCGCTTGTCGGCCTCCCTGCCCTTTCCATTGGCCGCGACATTCGCCGCCAGCCAGACCTCGTCCGCCGAAGCCGCGCGCTCGACGCCCTGCAAAACCAGTTCGAGATTGAAGCGCAGCTTCAGCTCGCAGACGATCAGCACCGGCGGCTCGCCCTCACGCACCGCCAGCACATCACACCCGCCCACCTCACCCTTCACCGCATAGCCGAGGGATTCCAGGAAGGATTTTACGGGGAGGTAGAGGGAGGTTTCTGCGGGCATTGCACTTCGGCAGATATGCCGCCTACGCGTGAATGCTTACGGCCGAGGCAGGCCTATGAAGGGAGCCTTTCCCGATCAGCGAATCTTCGATTGCCGTTAAAGCCTCCCCACGAGATCACGTAATGCTTCTTCAATCCGATCGAATGCATCAAGGCCGTCCACGGAAAGACCAGCTTTCTCAGCGTCACTTCGCATCAATTTAAGCCTACGCTCGACGGTATCAGCAGTTACGCCTTCGGAAAATATTCTCAAGAACGACTGCCAGAAAACAGCAGGAATACCAGATACCGGCTGCTCAAGCAGCGCCGCAATAAATTCCGTCATCAATTGGCCGCGCGCAACTCGGCCAAAATTACCGCCTTTGTCCTTCTTTGCCTCATCGTTAAACTTCTGGTTCTTAGTAGGATAAGGATGCGAGATGGCTGATGTAATCACCTCTGCATCCTCACCCGTGCTTCCGCGCAGTGCCGTCCAGTAGTAATTACGATGTTCGGCCGCAAATCGGGCCTCCTCGACAAACGGTCGCATCAGCCTGGGCGATCCAGATATCACCTCATCAAGTCCCCACGGAAAAACGACGAGCAAGTCTTGCGGAGCGCAGACTTGGGGCGACGCCTTATACCGAAATGACGGCTCGCCTTCTTTTGAGAGAACGAACCAGCCCTTTAGCTCGATCCCCATGAGGATACGCTCGCCCTCCGGGACATTTGGTGCCGTGGTCTGCAAGCGAACATCGGGAAATACCTGAGCCTGGCGAACAAACGAGTAAATTTCGTACTTTCCTTCAGGATCCCAAAGTTCCCTGAGATCATTGAGATTTTCAACAACTGAGGACTCAATAGCCGCACCCAAGGGGGTATTGAGCGTGAACAGATCGGTTGCACTGATGCCCGCTATTCGCAGAGAGGTGCGGAACCGCGCCGGCAAAGCGTGGAGTGTATCCAGTACTCGATCGTAAAGCTGCCGATGTGGCCATGAACTGCCGGGACCGCCGGTTCTAACAGGAGCGGTCATGAGGCGGCTTTCAACAAGCGAGCTGGCATAGCCTCGCGAACCCTCTGACCGGCCGCTTCAAAAAAATCCGGAACAACTTCAGCCGCGAAGGCACGTCGACCAGTCTTCATCGCAGCCAATGTTGCCGACATCAATCCACCGAATGGTTCCCAAACAACATCACCGCGCTCAGTCGATGCATTTATCTGTCTCTCCATCAAAGCCAGCGGCTTCTGATTTGCGTGCATATAGCCCGATCCTGATGGATGTTTAACTCGTTCAGCCCCATGCACTGGCGGCTCTTGCCAAACATTAGTCAATGCATGAACGTGATTCCACTTGGCCCGCATTTGGTCCCAACTCCGTGCGCTGGGAGGGTGGATACCATCGAGCGAAAAATACGGCCAAGTTGTCTTGGCCCCGTACTTCATGCACCAGCTTGACATAGCTGCAACAGCATCGCCGGGAGGAAAATACCACATATGACATTGGGTCAGGTATTTGCGGGTCGCGGCGTTGGCCACGCCACAAGCAGCGTTGCTTTGCGACATTGGTAACCCTGAACGCTGCCATTCGTAGCGAAGCCATTCCTTCAATGGAAGTCTGGACCCTTCGATAGTAGGAAGAGTCGCCTCGCGCGTGTACCGTACAGCAACCTCAGTGACTACGGGCATTCCACGGATGGTTCGCGAGTTCACATTGCCCGCTATATGCGCAATTCCCTTGTTCCAAATGACCGTTTCTTCATACCGCCAACCATGCATTTCAAGCGCCGGGTGGGCCTTCGCCCAACCAATTTCGGTGTTCCAAAACCAAAGGGTTGTGAATGGTTGAGATCGCATTGCCCAAGCTGCGGCGTGAGGGGCGTACCACTCCGCAAGTTTGTCGGGTGAGTGCGGCTCGCCCGGGAATTTGCCGAGCCCATAAGGGCCATCCGAAATAATAACGGTCGGCGGCTCCCACTTGTCATACAACTCTAACGCGTCACCCTTGTAAAGAGCCACCGAACCAAGGCGAATACAGACTTCTCCGGATACGCCAATAGAGGTCGACCTGCCCATTGTCACAACTCCCTACCTAAAGATCACCGTTCTCGGCGCTTGTGAACATATCAAGAACATAGTATCCACGGGACCGCAAGTAGGAAGTGCCTTTCTTCACCCGAACTTCCCCGTCCGGGGAAATCCCTTCGGCACCATGCGCCCCGCACTGGCCCGCGCCCCGATCCACTCCGCCAGTTCCGCCTCCGGGCGGGTGAATACGCGGTCGGCGCTGTCGGTCCATGACAGGCCTTCGGCGATTGAAAAAACCTTGGCGTCGTTGACGCCGCCATCCTTGTATTTCTGCAGGCGGACGCCCTTGCCGCGGCCCATCTCGGGGATTTCGGCCATCGGGAAGACGAGCAGCTTGCGGTTTTCGCCGACGATCGCGAGGTGGTCGCCCGTGACCGGCACGCAGAGTTTTGCTTCGTCGGGCGACTTCACGTTCATCACCTGCCGGCCTTTTCGCGTGTTGGCGATGACTTCGGCCTCGGGCACGACGAAGCCGTTGCCCTCGTGGCTGACCAGCAGCAGCTTGCGCGACGGCTCGTGGGCGAAGGCGGTGACGATGGCCTGGTCGTTTTCCATGTCGACCATGATGCGGATGGGCTCGCCATGGCCGCGCCCGCCGGGCAGGCGGTCGGCGCCGATGGTGTAGAACTTGCCGCCCGTGGTGAAGAACAGGATCTTGTCGGTGGTCTGCGCGTGGAAGGCGAGCTTGAGCTTGTCGCCCTCCTTGAACTGGAGGGTGGAGAAGTCGGCCAGATGGCCCTTCATGGCGCGCAGCCAGCCCTTTTCGGACACGACGACGGTGACCGGCTCCTTCTCGATCATGGCCTGGTGGATGTCGCCCAGATCATGCTCGGGCGCCTCGGCGAACTGGGTGCGGCGGCGGCCGATGTCGGTGTCCTTGCCGTAGCGCTTGCCGACCTCCTGAACCTGCCAGCGCACGGTGGCCCACTGCTTCTCGGGCGAGGCCAGCAGCGCCTCGATGCCGGCCTTTTCTTCGGAGAGGCCGTCATGCTCCTTGCGGATCTCGAACTCCTCCAGCTTGCGCAGGGCGCGCAGGCGCATGTTGAGGATGGATTCGGCCTGCAGGTCGGAGAGGTCCCAGCGCGCCATCATGACGGGCTTGGGCTCGTCCTCCTCGCGGATGATGCGGATGACCTCGTCGATGTTGAGATAGGCGATGAGGTAGCCGCCGAGGATTTCGAGGCGACGGTCGATCTCGGCCAGGCGATGGCGGGAGCGGCGGATGAGCACGTCGCGGCGGTGCTCCAGCCACTGGCGCAGGATCTCGGCCAGCGACAGCACGCCCGGCACCTTGCCGCGGGAAAGCACGTTCATGTTGAGGGGGAAGCGCGATTCCAGCTCGGACAGCTTGAACAGCGATTCCATCATCAGCGCGGGGTCGACGGCGCGGCTCTTGGGCGTGATGACGAGGCGGATGTCCTCGGCGGACTCGTCGTTGACGTCTTCCACCAGCGGCAGCTTTCGCGCCAGGATGAGCTCGGCGATCTTCTCGATCAGGCGCGACTTCTGCACGCCGTAGGGAATCTCGGTGACGACGGCGACCCAGGTGCCGCGGCCCTGGTCCTCCTGCTGCCACCTGGCGCGGATGCGGAAGGAGCCGCGGCCGGTCTCGTAGGCTTCCTGGATGGAGGCGCGGTCGTCGACGATGATGCCGCCGGTGGGGAAATCCGGGCCTTCGACGAACTGCATGAGGTCGGCGGTGGCAGCCTGCGGATGGTCGATCAGGTGGATGGCGGCGTCGCACAGCTCGGCCGCGTTGTGCGGCGGGATGGAGGTGGCCATGCCCACGGCGATGCCGGACGAGCCGTTGGCGAGCAGATTGGGGAAGGCGCCGGGGAGCACGATGGGCTCCTCGTTCTCCTCGTTGTAGGTGAGGCGGAAATCGACCGCGTCCTCGGCGATGCCTTCGAGGATCTCGGCGGCGGCCGTGTGCATGCGCGCCTCGGTGTAGCGCATGGCGGCGGCATTATCGCCGTCGATATTGCCGAAATTGCCCTGCCCGTCGACCAGCGGGTAGCGCATGGCGAAGGGCTGGGCGAGCCGCACCAGCGCGTCGTAGATGGACTGGTCGCCATGCGGATGGAACTTGCCCATCACGTCGCCGACGATGGAGGCGCATTTGGAGAAGCGCGTGCCCGGCTCCAGCCGCTGCAAGCGCATGGCGTGCAGGATGCGGCGGTGGACCGGCTTCAGCCCGTCGCGCAGGTCCGGCAGCGCGCGGTGCATGATGGTGGACAGCGCGTAGGCGAGGTAGCGCTCTTCCAGCGCCTTCTTCAGGTCGACCGGCTCGATATGATCGTCGCCGCCATCGGCGGGCGGCGGAGGTGTGCGTTTTCCCATGCCGAGGGGGTTAGCGAAGCGGGTGATTCGGGGCAAGCGGGGCCGCCTGTCGCGGGCAAGGCCGGAAGCCGGCATTCGCGCAGTTTTGGTTTGGCAATCTTCATCAATCCGGCGCAATGTGCCAATGAAAAAGCCGTAGTGCCGCCCCGGTTGACCAGCACAATGCGCGGGCAAATGTCTCATCTTCTGCGCGGGGAGCACCCATGAACATCAAGCTGACAATGCTCGCAGTCGGGGCCCTGCTGTGGCTGGGCGCCGGCCCTGCCGCGAGCGCGCCCGACGAGGCCATGCTGGCGCGGCTGAAGGCATTCGCCGCCGAACAGGGCTCGCCGATCGAATGGGAGAGCGTGGACGAGTATGAGGGCGCGGGCGGCAAGATGGTGACCACGCTGACGAATGTGCGGGTCGGCGCCGGCAACGAGGCGGCGGCAATCAGCAGCCTCGAACTCTCCGAGGTGAGCGAGGTGGATGGCGGCTGGCGCATCGGCAAGCTCAGCGTGCCCTACCAGCGCTTCCGCGAGGGCGAGGCGGATATCGCCCTCCAGGAATTCGCGGTATCGGGCCTGACGCTGCCGGCGGAGGGCCAGCCCGTGGAAACCGTCGCCTATGAGGGTGTGTCGCTGCGCGAGATGACGGTGGCGGTGAACAACGTCCCGGTGTTCAGCCTCAACGACCTGCATGTCGAGATCACGCAGGACGACGCCGGCACGATGGAATTCGCGGGCGCGGCCGAGGCGTTCACGATCAGCGCCGGCGCCGTCGACGACGACACCGCGCGCTCGATCATGCAGGCGATGGGCTACGAGCAGCTGCAGGGCTATCTGGAGATCGAGGGCAGCTGGAATCCGAATGACGGCGCGCTGGAGCTGGCGCAATACGACATCACGGTGAACGATGTCGGCACGCTGGGCATGAACGTCGCGCTGAGCGGCTATACGCGCGACGTGATGGCCGGGATGAGCAAGGCGCAGGCCGACATGGCGGCGAACCCGGACGGCGACAACACCGCTTCCTACATGGCGATGCTGGGGCTGATGCAGCGGGTCAACCTCCACTCGGCGCGCATCCAGTTCGTCGACGATTCGGTGACCAACCGCACGCTGGACATGATGGCCGAGCAGCAGCGCGCGGACCGCAAGACGGTGATGGACCAGGCGCAGGCGATCCTGCTGTCCCAGCTGATGCTGTTCAACAATCCGCAACTGATCGAGCAGGCGAGCGAAGCCGTGTCGACCTTCCTCGCGGACCCGCAGAACCTTGCCGTCGCGGCCGAGCCGGCCGAGCCGCTGCCGCTGGCGGTGGCGATCATGACCGGCATGGCCGCGCCGCAGGCGCTGCCGCAGCAGCTCGGCCTGAAGTTCATCGCCAACGAATAGAGGCAGGCCGCGTCCGCGGCCCGACGGTTCAGACCGATGCCGCGGCCGACGGCCGGCCGCGCCATGCCCGCGCGCACTCCGACACGATGAGGGCGGCGCCGGCGACGAGATCGGCAAGCGGCAGGGCGTTGGGGTTGCCGGGCTCGGTCTCGCGCAGCGGCGGCACGTGCACGAAGCCGCTGAGGGCCGGGGCAAAAGCCGGAAAAGCGCCGCTGCGGGACAGGTAGAACACATAGTTGCAGAGATAGCCGCCGGCATCGTCCGACCAGGCCGCCGGCAGGCCTCGCGCCGACAGGGCCGCGTGGATGGTTTCGAGCGGGAGGGTGGAGGCGTGGTCCCCTGCCCCTTCGACGATGCAGGCGGCGGCCGGCAGCGCGCCGGAATTGTCGACGCGGCCCGCCGCCGTGCCGTTGCGCGCCAGGCGCTCCAGCGTGAAGCCCGTGGCGCCGGCGCTGAGGCCGAAATGGACGGCGATGTCGGGCGCGAATTCGCGGCCGAAGGTTTCGAGCAATTGCGGGATCGCCGAATATTCGACCGGCAGCAGCTCGACCCGGATGTCGGCCTGCCCGAGATCGGGCATCGCGGCGAGCAGCGACGGATCGGCGCGGAGCGCGGCGACCAGCCGTTCGGTCGGGTTTACCGGGGCGCCGGGGAAGACGGAAAAGCCGGTGACGAGGATGCGCGGACGATTCATGCCGCCACTGTGCCGCGCCCGGGCGGCCGCCGCAACGAGGCTGAAGCGCGCGGGCGACGGCAACTGGCGGGTTGCCGTCGGGCCGAGGCCGCCAGCCGGCGATGCGCTCCGCATACGCACCGGTGCCGGCTGTCAGGCCATCAGGCCATTCCGGGCGACTGGGCCTCGAACAGGTTCCAGCCCGCGGCCACCACGATCACGAGACCGCTGATGACGAGATTCCACTTCATTTCGGGAGCGGAAGCGGCGGTGAGTATCCACGGCGATGCCGCGACCCAGACGCCGAGCGCCACCGCGACCCACTCCTCCCAGAAGCGGTAGGCGGCCAGCGCGGCGATGCCCAGTATCAGCGCCGCGGCGCCGCTGAGCATGAGGTTCCACGTGGCCATGGTCACCGACGCCCCGGCGGGCACCGGCAGGCCCAGGATCCAGTAGGAGGCGATAAGCCAAATGCCGACGAGCGCGACCAGCCAGTCTTGCCAATGTTGTTTGCTGTTCATGTCGATAACTCCTTCTCGGGACAGGGAAAGTCCCGTTGAAAGCAGACTAGAAAGGACAGGCATGCTGATCATTGATAACCGTCAATGAAGCGCGGCACGGCGCGGCGCATTCTTGCGCAACGGTCGATATCGACCGGTACAGGAGCATCAAACATGAAACGGATACTTGTACCCGCCTTCGCGGCTGCTGCGATCTTCGTTGCGAACGCTGCAATGGCGGCGGAGGCCACTGGAACCATCAAGTCGATGGACACGACCGCCCACACGGTCACGCTGGCAGACGGCAAGGTCTACCAGGTGCCGGCAGCGGTGGACATGACCAAGCTGAAGGCCGGCGAGAAGGTGAAGATCACCTACGCCGAAGCCGCCGGCAAGATGACGGCCAGCGCCATCGTGGCGGAAAAGTAGACCCCGGACTTTTCCGACCACGCGTGCCGCCGGGTGCATCAGTCCCCCCTCCCCCTCGCCATGCACCCGGCGGCCCCCGCGCTCCCTTCGCAGACCGAATGCGGGGCGCGCTTTCCAGCCCACATGCAACGCAGACGCACGCAGAATGAGCGCGGCGGTTGACTGATCCATAGCTCGCCAGCTATGGGTTTGGCATGATCGATAACCCATCAGCTATGAATGCGGGCTCCGGCGCAGCGGATACGCTGTTCCGGACGCTAGCCGACCCGACCCGGCGGGCGATCTTCGAGCGCCTGTGCCGCGAGGGCGAGCAGACGGTGGGCGCGCTGACGGCGCGCGCCGGCGTCTCGCAGCCTGCCGTATCCAAACATCTAGGAGTGCTGAAGCAGGCGGGGCTGGTGCGCGACCGCCATGCCGGGCGGCAGACGCATTACAGCGCACGGCTCGACGCGCTGGCGCCGCTGGTCGACTGGACGCGGCAGATGGGTGCGTTCTGGGAAAAGCGATTCGACGATCTGGAAGACCTGCTGGGGAGAATGGACCAATGACACCGGCTTCGAAATCACACGCCCTGCCCTCCGGGTGGAAAGCCTGGACACGGCAGACCCATCGCTGGGTATCGATCCTGTTCACCGCGACGGTGGCGGCGAATTTCGTCGTGCTCGCCTTCGGCGAGCCGCCGCTGTGGCTGAACCTCCTACCGCTGCCGCCGCTGGCGTTTCTGATCGTGACCGGCCTCACCCTCTTCGCCCTGCCCTATATTGCCGGGAGGCGCAGGGCAGCCACGCAGGAGTGAGCCGATGGCGAAGGACAGTGGCCGGCAGAAGGCAGGCAAGGCCGCGCAGGCGCATGGCGATGGACCGGTGCTGCTTTCGGGCGGCAACCCGCAGATCGCCAAGGGCTATGGCGACGGGCCGGTGCAGGCCTATATCTCCGCGATGCCGGGCTGGAAGAGCGAGGTGGGCCGGCAGATCGACGCAACGGTGGAACGCGCGGTTCCCGGCGTGCGCAAGGCGGTGAAGTGGAACTCGCCCTTCTACGGAATGGAGGACGATCTGTGGTTCCTCAGCCTCCACTGCTTCACCAGATACATCAAGGTGACGTTCTTCCGCGGCACCTCGCTCGACCCGCAGCCGGCCGGCAAGAGCAAACACCCGGGCGTGCGCTATCTCGACATATATGAGGGCGCGTTCGACGAGGCGCAGTTTGCCGAATGGGTGAAGCAGTCAAGCGGGCTGCCGGGCGAAAGACTGTGAAGCGCAGGAGTGAAGCGTGAAGAAAAGCGACATCAGGGATGCGCAGCCCGGCGACAACGCGTCGAGCCTGATCGACGAGCGGATCAGCCAGCTGGGCGACTGGCGCGGCGAAACGCTGGCGCGGGCGCGCGCGATCATCCACGAAGCGGACCCCGAAGTGGTGGAGACGTGGAAATGGCGCGGCGTGCCGGTGTGGGAGCATGACGGCATCATCTGCACCGGGGAGACCTACAAGGCGGTGGTGAAGCTGACCTTCGCCAGGGGCGCGGCGCTGGACGACCCGAGGGGGCTGTTCAATTCCAGCCTGGAAGGCAATGTGCGGCGTGCGATCGACATGCGCGAGGGCGAAGCGATCGACGCGGAAGCGCTGAAGGCGCTGGTGCGGGAAGCGATCGCGCTGAACGCCTCGAAGAAGCCGAAGAAGAAGAGTGCATGACAGGATGACGGCCGAACACGCGCAACCCAACACGAGGACCGAGCGGCGATCCATCGTGGTGGAGCGCGACATACCCCACCCGCCCGAGAAGATCTGGCGGGCGCTGACGCAGCCGCACCTGATGGGCGAGTGGCTTATGGAGAGCGACTTCCGCCCGGTGGTCGGACACCGCTTCGACATGCAGGCCGAGTGGGGTGCGGTTGATGGCGAGGTGCTGGCGGTCGAGACGCACCGGACACTCTCCTACAGCTGGAACTCGGACAGCGCGAACGCGAACGGCCTGGAAAGCGTCGTCACATGGACGCTGACCCGCACGCAGACGGGCACGCATCTGCGCATGGAGCAGTCCGGCTTCGGCCCCGAGCAGGAACGGGCCTACCGGGGCGCACGCGCCGGCTGGCCGCAGCTGCTGGCCGCCATGGAACAGGCGCTGGCGCGAATGGACTGAGCCGGAGGCTCAGTCCTTCCTGGTGGGCGCGAGACGCAGGTGCAGCTCGCGCAGCTGCTGCGGCGAAGCTTCGGACGGGGCGCCCATCAGCAGGTCCTGCGCCTGCTGGTTCATCGGGAACATGGTGATCTCGCGCAGGTTCTTCGCGCCGCAGAGCAGCATGACGATACGGTCGATGCCGGCCGCCATGCCGCCATGCGGCGGCGCGCCATACTGGAAGGCGCGGTAGAGGCCGCCAAATCGCTCCTCGACCGTGGCGCGGTCGAAGCCGACCAGCTCGAACGCCTTGACCATCGTCTCCGGCAGGTGGTTGCGGATACCGCCCGATGCGATCTCGAAGCCGTTGCAGACCATGTCGTACTGGAACGCCTTGATCGACAGCGGCTCCTGTCCCGACAGCGCCTCGATGCCGCCCTGCGGCATGGAGAACGGGTTGTGGCCGAAGTCGATCTTCTTCTCCTCTTCGTTCCACTCGAAGAAGGGGAAGTCGACGATCCAGCACAGCTCGAAACGGTCGCGGTCGACGAGGTTCAGCTCCTCGCCGGCGCGGGTGCGCGCGGCGCCAGCGAAGGACACGAACTTCCTGGGATCGCCGGCTGCGAAGAAGACCGCATCGCCGTCGCCCAGCCCAAGCTGCTGGCGGATCGCCTCGGTCCGCTCCTCGCCGATGTTCTTGGCGACGGGGCCGGCGCCTTCGAGCTTTTCACCTTCCTTGCGCCAGAAGATGTAGCCGAGGCCCGGCTGGCCCTCGCCCTGCGCCCACGAGTTCATGCGGTCGCAGAAGGCGCGGGAGCCGCCGGTGCGGGCCGGAATCGCCCAGACCTGGTGCTTCGGGTCGGCGGCCAGGATGTTGGCGAAGACCTTGAAGCCGGAATCGCGAAAATGCTCCGACACGTCCTGCATCTCGATGGGGTTGCGCAGGTCGGGCTTGTCGGAGCCGTATTTGCGCATCGCCTCGTCCCAGGGGATGCGGCGGAACTGCTGGGTGACCGGCTTGCCCTCGGCGAAGGTCTCGAAAACGGAGCGCAGCACCGGCTCCATGGTGCCCAGCACGTCGTCCTGGGTGACGAAGCTCATCTCCAGGTCGAGCTGGTAGAACTCGCCCGGCAGGCGGTCGGCGCGCGGGTCCTCGTCGCGGAAGCAGGGCGCGATCTGGAAGTAGCGGTCGAAGCCCGAGACCATGATCAGCTGCTTGTAGATCTGCGGCGCCTGCGGCAGCGCGTAGAACTTGCCTTCATGCAGGCGGCTGGGCACGAGGAAGTCGCGCGCGCCCTCGGGCGAGGAGGCGGTGAGGATGGGCGTCGAATATTCGGTGAAGCCCGCATCGCCCATGCGCCGGCGCATCTCGGCGATGATCTTCGTGCGCAGCACGATGTTCCGGTGCAGCGTGTCGCGGCGCAGGTCGAGGAAGCGGTATTTGAGGCGGATGTCCTCCGGATAGTCGGGCTCGCCGAAGACCGGCAGCGGCAGCTCCTTCGCCGCCGAGAGAATCTCGACCTCGCGGGCGAAAACCTCGATCTCGCCGGTGGGCAGGTTGGCGTTCACGGTCTCGGCGGTGCGCGCCTTGACCTCGCCGTCGACGCGGATGACCCACTCGCCGCGGACCTTCTCGGCGGTCTTGAAGGCCGGGGAATCGGGATCGGCCACGACCTGGGTGAGGCCGTAATGATCGCGCAGGTCGATGAAGAGCAGGCCGCCGTGGTCGCGCACGCGGTGGACCCAGCCGGACAGGCGCGCGGTCTGGCCGACGTCCGACTTCCTCAATTGAGCGCAGGTGTGGCTGCGATAGCGATGCGTCATGTCTTTTTCCGAAATTTTGCCGGGGCGGAACAGGCCGCCGAAATTCGCGCGGAAAAGCGCATGCAACCCCCGATTTGTCAAGGCAATGGGGATTGCGGCGGCTGCGCCGGCATCACGGCGTGTGGCGCGCCGTGGCCCAAGGTGAAGGAACAGAGCGCGCCGGCGCCGGTTGGGCAGCCCCAAGCATGTTCAACCAAAGAGGAGCATCATCATGAAACGCATCCTGACGATTGCGGCCGCGGCGCTGATAGCATCGACGGCGGGCCCTGCCCTGGCGCAGAGCCTGGGCGGCAGTGCGGGCGGCGCCCTGTCCGGCGGCAGCAGCGGCGTGACCACCGACAGCCAACTGAGCGGCTCGGGCACGACGCAGCCGCGCAGGCTGCTGCCCGACACGGAATCGGCGGCTCCGACGGATGAAGATGGCGCGGCCGGGACGGCCGGCGCCAGCGCAGCCTCCGAGAACGACCCCGACGAGCAGACGAACCCTGCGGCGCCGAATGCCACCGCCGGCACGACGGTCCAGCCCGGGGCAAGCGGCTCCGGCGAGGCCGCGGCCGATGCCACCACGGAAGGCGGCGACACGCAGCTGCGCGCCGGCTCCTCCGCCGATGCCGATGCCGACCAGATGGCTCCATCCGGCGAGACCACGGCAAGCATCGACCTGACGACCGAGCAGCGGACGGAGGCGAGGCAGCTGTTTGTGGACACCGCGCCGGTCAATCTCGACATCAATGTGAGCATCGGCACGGCGGTGCCGCGCACCGTCGAGGTGCACACGCTGCCGCCGCGGTTCATCGAGATCGTGCCGCAGTACAGGGGCTACAGCTACATCGTGCTGGCCGACGGACGCATCCTGATCCTCGAGCCGCGGACCTACGAGATCGTCTATATCCTCTCGTAGCCGCCGAACACGCAGGCCACGCCCTCCCTGGGGGCGTGGCACTGCATCCCCATGACGGCAGCCCGATGCGACTGGAGCGAAGCCGCTTGCCGCTCTGGCGGATAGCGCCGGCATGGCGAAGCACCTATAGAGGACCATCGCCTTCGCCGCCCGGTCCGCAATGTCCTCGATCAGACCGCTGATTCCCCTCCTCATCGCCGCTGGCATCCTGCTCGGTGGCAACGGCATGCAGAGCACGCTGATCGCGCTGCGCGGGGCGCAGGAAGGCTTTTCCGCGACCACGATCGGCTTCATGGGCACCGCCTATTTCGGCGGGTTCCTGCTGGGCTGCGTGTTCATCGTGCAGATCATGCGCTCGGTGGGCCATGTGCGCACGTTCTCGGCGCTGGCGGCGATCGCGTCGGCCGGCACGCTGGTGCTGGCGCTGGCGATCGACCCGGTGTGGTGGACGATCGTGCGCTTCATCTGCGGCTTCTGCTTCGCCGGCCTGTTCACGGTGATGGAAGCGTGGCTCAATTCGGGGGCGGAGAACCGCGACCGCGCGCAGGTGCTGGCGCTATACCGCATCATCGACCTTGGCTCGGTTACCGGCGCGCAGTTCATCATCCCGCTGGTGGGGGCCGACGGCTTCGCGATCTTCGCGGTCATGTCGATCATGATCACGCTGTCGCTGGTGCCGGTGTCGCTGGGCGACCGCTCCAACCCGCAGCCGCCCGAGGACGTGAAGCTGGACCTGAAGCGCGCCTGGGCGATATCGCCGCTGGCGGCGATCGCCTGCGTGGCGGTGGGCATGACCAACAGCGCCTTCCGCACGATGAGCCCGGTCTATGCCGAGGCGATCGGCTTCACGGTGGCCGACATCGCCACATTCGTGAGCGTGTCGATCATCGGCGGCGTGGTGATCCAGTATCCGCTTGGCTATCTGTCCGACCGATGGGACAGGCGCGCGATGATGCTGATCACGTCGGTCCTTTCGATGGGGGCGGCGCTGGCGCTCTGGTACTTCGCCGGCAACGACCCGCTGACAAACTTCGTGCTGGTGTTCCTGTTCGGCTCGTTCGCGATGCCGCTCTATTCGCTGTCGGCCGCACACGCCAACGACCATGCCGGCAAGAACGAATATGTGCTGCTGAACGCCGGGCTGATGATGTTCTATTCGTTCGGCGCGGTGGGCGGACCGTTCGCCGCGTCCTACGTGATGGAGTGGTTCGGGCCGCATGCGCTGTTCCAGTTTTCGGCGGCCGTCTATGCGACGCTGATCCTGGTCATCCTCTATCGCATGGGCGTGCGGCCGTCGGTGCCGCGCAGCCAGCGCGGGCGTTTCTCGGCGCTGTTGCGCACCTCGCTGATCTTCGGGCGCCTGGCCGGCCGCTCGGGCGGGGAAAAGAGCGTCGAAAACCGCAAGGAACCGCTTCAACAAGCGGAGAAATGACACTACACAGACCGCATGCATTTGATCAGTACGCAGTCCGAACTCGAAACCGCCATCGCCGCACTGCGCGAATCCGATTTCGTAACAGTCGACACCGAATTCATCCGCGAGACCACCTTCTGGCCGGAGCTGTGCCTCATCCAGATGGCAACGCCGCAGACGACGGCGCTGATCGACCCGCTGGCGCCGGGCATAGACCTGCAGCCCTTCTTCGACCTTATGGCGGACGAGCGCATACTCAAGGTGTTCCACGCGGCGCGCCAGGACATCGAGATCGTGTTCCACCGGGGCGGGCTGATCCCGCACCCGGTTTTCGACACGCAGGTGGCCGCGATGGTCTGCGGGTTCGGCGAGAGCGTGTCCTACGAGCAGCTGGTGCAGCGCATCTCGGGCGGGCGCATCGACAAATCGTCGCGCTTCACCGACTGGCGGCGGCGGCCGCTGTCGGAAAAGCAGCTGGAATATGCGCTGGCCGACGTGACCCACCTGATCGACGTGTACTACCACCTGAAGGCCGAGTTGGAGCGCGAGAACCGCGCGCACTGGCTGAACGAGGAGATGGAGGTGCTGACGGCGCGCGGCACCTACGACCAGCACCCGGACGACGCCTGGAAGCGGCTGAAGGTGCGTGCGCGCAAGCCGATCGAGCTGGCCATCGTGCAGCATGTGGCGGCCTGGCGCGAGCGCGAGGCGCGCGAACGCAACGTGCCGCGCGGGCGGGTGGTGAAGGACGACGCGATATTCGAGGTGGCGCAGCAGGCGCCGCGCGACGCCGAGGCGCTGGGGCGGCTGCGCACCACGCCGAAGGGCTGGGAACGCTCTGGAACCGCGCAGGGCCTGCTCGCGGCGGTGAACCGCGCGCTGGAGACACCGAAAGACGAATTGCCGAAGCTGCCGAAGTTCACGCAGCCGGCGGAAGGCTCCAGCGCGGCGGCCGAGCTTCTGAAGGTGCTGCTGCGCATGGTGGCCGAGGATGAGGGCGTGGCGACGAAGGTGCTGGCGTCGAGCGACGACATCGACCGCATCGCAGCCGATGGTGAAGCGGCCGACGTGCCCGCGCTGCATGGCTGGCGGCGCGAAGTGTTCGGCGAGAAGGCGCTGAGCCTGGTGCGCGGCGAAATCGCCATCCGTTTCGACAACCGCAAGATCAGCGTTTTCGAGGTTTGAGGCCGGGCGCGGCCGGCGCCCGCCCTGCCTGCCGCTTGACCACGATCAACGCGGCCTGCCCCTGCCGATGCTCCACTGCCGCGGAGCAGAGGAAGGACGATGGCCTCGCGACGCGCGTTCCTGGGACTGGGAATTGCGGCCAGCGCCGCGGCGATGACCGCCGGCGGGGTGTGGGCAGCCTATTGGCGCGCGATCAGCCGGGCGGAGGCAAGGGTCGCGAGTGGCAGCACCACGATCCCGTCACGCTTCGGCACGATGGAATATGCGACGGCCGGCGAAGGGAGCCCGGTGCTGATGGTGCACGGCACCGGCGGCGGCTTCGACCAGGGGCTCGAATTCGCGGACCGGCTTTCCGGCAACGGTTTCAGGGTGATAGCCCCTTCCCGCTTCGGCTATCTGAAGACAGATTTTCCGGCCGACCCCAGCACGGCAAACCAGGCCGACGCCTTCGTGGACCTGCTGGACGCGCTGGAGATCGACAGGCTGCCGGTGATCGGCGGCTCGGCCGGCGCGCTGCCGGCGATCGAGTTTGCCATCCGCCACCCCGACCGATGCAGCGGGCTGGTGGCGATCGTGCCGGCGACCTATGCGCCCGACCGGCCCGCCTTCCAGCCGATGACGGAATCGCAGGAACGTGCCATGCGCCGGATGCTGGGCTCCGACTTCCTGTTCTGGGCCGCTATGCAGCTGATGCGCGACCGCATGATCGGCACCATGCTGGCCACCGACCCGGGGCTGGTGGCGGCCGCATCGCCGGCCGAACGAGCGCGGGCGGAGCGCATCCTGTCCGAGATCTTGCCGGTCAGCCAGCGTTCGCGCGGGCTGATGAACGACGCGGTGCTGGCGGCCGACCCTGCCCCGCAGGCGCTCAACAGGATAAGCGCGCCGACGCTGGCGATCTCGGTGGAGGACGACCGTTTCGGCACGGTGGACGGCGCTCGCTACATCGCGGCGCAGGTGCCGGGCGCGCGGCTGGTGGTCTACCCCACCGGCGGCCACATCTGGATCGGCCATCACGAAGAGCTTTTCGCGGAAGTCGCTGCGTTCCTCAGGTCGATTCCGGAGGTCGCCGTCGGCTAGTCGCCGACCGCGAACTCCATGTGGCGGCCGACGAGCTTCGCCAGCTGCGCGAGACGGCCGGACGGGCGTTCGCCGAGCAGGCCGACATGTGAGGCGGGGATGACGAGCAGCAACGCGCCGTCCTCGCGCGCGCGCCATTCGAGCCGCGGGATGATGCCAGGCATCGAGGCCGACAGCAGGTAGACAACCCGCATGAGCCCGGCGAGCAGCTTGGCGCGCTCCAAATAGCGCGGCGTGGCAAGCGCCCGCATCTCGGCCGACACCATGTCGTCGTAGAGGCCCTCGTGCCGGAACAGGTTGGTCAGCGCGATGAAAGCGCGGCCGGGATGGTCGATGCCGATGAAAGAGGCATGCGCGATGATGTTGAGCGACTGCGTGCCGCGATATTCGGGATGCGCGCGCCAGCCTATGTCGGCAAGCAGGCAGGCAGCGCGGCGATAGCGCGCCTCGTCGGCCGTCTCGACAACGCCGAAGGCGGCGAAGGACGCGCCGCTCCATTCCGCCAGTTCGCGCGCGTGGTTGACCGAGCGGGCGCGCAGGACGGCAAGCTCCTCGGCGGCCGAGATCAGCGGATCCTCGGCGCGCTGCGCGTCGGGCAGGAGCGAATAGAGGAACCCCTCGCGCACGCCGAGCGCCGACACCACGATCTTGCCAGGCTTCATGGCCCGCGCGATCTCCTGCAGCACGGCGGCGCCATAGGGCAGCAGCGCGCGGCGGCTCTTGGAGATGCGGTCGATGCCCTTGATGCGGTCGATGTCGCCGGACGCGACCTGGGCGAGGAACGAGGCGGAGCCCTCGATGCTCATCTCGTAGTGGTGCATCACGTTCAACGGGTAGCCGGTGGCGTTCATGTGCAGGCGGGCGAGATTTCGCCATGTGCCGCCGACGGCGTAAAACACCCTGCCCGGCCCATCAGACAGCAGCGTGGCGCGCGACAGCTCCTTGCGCGCAATCTTGGCGGCGTCGCCCGGCGAATTCTTAGCCATGTCCTGCAGCCGAAGGCCGCCCAGCGGAAGCGTGATACCGTCGCCGATCGCCTCGCCGCGCACGTCGACGAGCTCGAGCGAGCCGCCGCCAAGATCGCCGGCGATGCCATCGGCCGGATGGAAGGCCGATATGACGCCGAGCGCCGAGTAGTACGCTTCCTCGCGGCCCGACAGCACCTTGATGTCGGTGCCGAGGATTTCTTCGGCACGGCGGATGAAATCCGGCCCGTTGACCGCCTCGCGGGCTGCCGCGGTGGCGATGACATGCAGGCTCTCGGCGCCGGCCTGCTCGGACAGGGCGCGAAAGCGGCGGAACTCGTCGACGGCGCGGGTGACGGCCTCGGGATCGAGCCTGCCGGTCGACACGATGCCGCGGCCGAGGCCGGCCAGCATCTTTTCGTTGAACAGCACGGTAGGCGAGCGCGCGATGCCCTCGTAGATGACGAGGCGGATCGAGTTGGACCCGATATCGATGATCGACAGCGGCCGGCGATCCTGGAGCCGGCCCTGGGAGCCGGCAATCATGCGCCGGCTTCCGCCTTCGCCTTCCTGCGCCGGCCATGCCGGGTAATGCGCTTGGGAGCGTGGATTTTCAGCGAGTCGCCTCGGCCCGAAAGGCTGGGATTCGTCATGAAATATTCCTGCGCGTTGAAGGGTTCCTCACCCTCGTCGGGCTTCATGCGCCGGGAGGTGCCGTCCGGCATTACTTCAAAGCTCTGCTGGTTGTCCATGATGTTTCCCAGCATGATCTGGCCCAGCACCTGCTCATGCACCGTGGGATTGGTGATGGGCACCAGCAGCTCCACGCGGCGGTCGAGATTGCGCGGCATCATGTCGGCCGAGCCGATGTAGACGAGCGCGTCGTCGCACGGCAGGCCATGGCCGTTGCCGAAGCAGTAGATGCGGCTGTGCTCGAGGAAGCGGCCGATGATGGACTTGACGCGGATGTTTTCCGACAGGCCGGGCACCTGCGGGCGCAGGCAGCAGATGCCGCGCACCACCAGGTCTATCTCGACGCCGGCGCGGCTGGCCGCGTAGAGCGCGTCGATGATCTCGGGGTCGACCAGCGAGTTCATCTTCATCCAGATCTGGCCCGCCCTGCCCGCCTTCACGTGCTCGATCTCCTGCGCGATGTGATCGAGGATGCGGGTGCGCATCGTGAAGGGCGAGATGGCCAGCCGCATCTCCTTGGTGGGCTCGGCGTAGCCGGTGATGAAGTTGAAGACCTGGGCCACGTCGCGCGCGATGGCGGGATCGGAGGTGAAATAGGACAGGTCGGTGTAGATGCGTGCGGTGATGGGATGGTAGTTGCCGGTGCCCAGATGCACGTAGTTGCGCAGCTTCTGGTCCTCGCGGCGCACCACGAGCGACATCTTGGCGTGGGTCTTCAGCTCGATGAAGCCGAACACGACCTGCACACCGGCGCGCTCCAGGTCGCGCGCCCACCGGATGTTTGCCTCCTCGTCGAACCGCGCCTTGAGCTCGACCAGCGCGGTGACCGACTTGCCGGCCTCGGCGGCGTCGATCAGGGCGCGCACGATGGGGCTGTCGTTCGAGGTGCGGTAGAGCGTCTGCTTGATGGCCACGACATCCGGATCGGCCGCCGCCTGGCGCAGGAACTGCACCACGACGTCGAAGGATTCGTAGGGATGGTGGACGACGATGTCCTTCTCGCGGATGGCCGCGAAACAGTCTCCGCCATGTTCGCGGATGCGTTCGGGAAAGCGCGGATTGTAGGGCGCGAACTTCAAATCGTCGCGCGGCAGCGCCACGATCTCCGAAATCTGGTTGATGGCGAGCGGGCCGGAAAGCACGCTGATGCGGTTGGCGGACACGCCGAGCTCGCCGGCTACGAAATCGCGCAGCGGCTCGGGCATGTCGCCGTCGAACTCGATGCGGATGACCTGGCCGCGGCGGCGACGCTTGAGCGCGGACTCGAACAGGCGCACGAGGTCCTCGGCCTCCTCCTCCACCTCGATGTCGCTGTCGCGGATGATGCGGAAGGTGCCGGTGCCGCGCACCTCATAGCCGGGGAAAAGCCGCCCGATATGGAGGCCGACCACATCCTCCAGCGTGATGAAGCGCACCAGGTTGTCGCCGTCGGGAAGGCGCACGAACCGGCGCAGCGCAACCGGCAGGCGCAGGAGCGCCGTCATCTCCTCGCCGGTCGCCTTGTGGCGCAGCGTGAGCGCAATGGAGAAGCCGAGATTGGGGATGAACGGGAAAGGATGCGCCGGGTCGATGGACAGCGGCGTCATCACCGGAAAGACCGATTCGAGAAAATATCCGTCGAGCCAGGCGATCTCGTCCTCGGTGAGCGCATCTGCGCGCACGACGTCTATGCCTTCCTTGCGCATCAGCGCCATGAGCTGGGAGAGGCATTCCTGCTGCTCCTCCTGCAGGTGGCCGACCTCGAGCAGGATCTGGTCCAGCTGCTCCTGCGGGGTGCGGCCGTCGGCGCTGCGGGTGGCGATGCCTTCGCGCACCTGGCCGGCGAGGCCGGCGACGCGCACCATGAAGAACTCGTCGAGGTTGGCGGCGGAGATGCCGAGGAAACGCACCCGCTCGAGCAGCGGGTGGTTGGGGTTGAGGGATTCTTCCAGCACGCGGCGGTTGAACTGCAGCCAGGAGAACTCGCGGTTGACGAAACGGTCGGGGCTGGGCTCCGCCGCGAGCGCGACCTGCTCGCTGGCAAAATCGGTGTGCACCGGCTTCAATTCGTTCATGGCTCGCCTCTTGCGCCTGCAAGCATACCAGCACCGGGAGCGGCTGGCATGCCTCAGCCGCTTCCCATGACAGTGTTTTGCGACAAATTCGTATCAGTTGCATGAAAGGCGGCGGAGCGCACGGGAAGCCGGCGGCCGAATGGCTTGCGGCGGGGCGCGCGGCGGGGAAGGACTGGCGCTTGCGCCGCCGATCCGTTATCGGAAAAGCATCGAGACCAGGGAGCAGCAGATGGCGGGCCATTCCATTCCGCATTTCCAGAACGACGCCGGCCATGCCCGGATCGAGATCGGGGTGAAGGAATTCATGTGCGTGGGCGCCAACCCGCCCTTCGACCATCCGCACGTCTTCCTGGACATGGGCGACGACAACGAGAAGGTCTGCCCCTACTGCTCGACGCTGTTCGTCTACAATCCGGCGCTGCACGCCGACGAGACGCGACCCGAAGGCTGCCTCTACACGGCGCAAGCCGCCTGACCATCCGGAAAGCGGACCGCATGGAAACACCCCGGTCCCGCCAGATCGTCATAGCCGGCGCAGGCATAGCCGGCCTGACAGCTGCGATAGCCTTCGCCCGCAAGGGATTTTCGGTCCAGCTCTACGAACAGGCGCCCGAACTCGAGGAAGCGGGGGCCGGGCTGCAGCTTTCGCCGAACGCGACACGGCTGCTGGACGGACTAGGCGTGCTGGAATTCCTGCGGCCGGCGGCTGTGAGGCCGGAGCGGATCGACCTGCGCGGAGCGCGCCGCGGCAAGGCGATCGCCAGCATAACGTTGGGCGCGGCGGCGGAGAGCCGGTGGGGAGCGCCATACCTGGTGGCGCACCGCGCCGACCTGCAGAGCGCGCTGATGGCGCGCGCGGCGCGCGAACACGACATCAAGCTGGTGACCGGCGCGCGCGTGGCCGACGCGGCACTGCACGCGCGCGGCGCGACGGTCTCCATCGAACGGCGCGGGCGCATAGACGAGGTGTCCTGCCTGCTGCTGGTGGGCGCGGACGGGGTACGCTCAAGCGTGCGCGGGCTGGGGCGCGGCGCGCGCACCGACCAGCCCAGCGGACATGTGGCATGGCGCAGCACGATACGCCGCGAAGGCCGGACCGGCACCGCGCTGGCGGACGCGATCTCGGACGATGCGGTGACGGTTTTCCTGCACCGGCGGTTCCACCTCGTGGTCTACCCCATACGGTCGGGAACGGCGCTGAACCTGGTCGCGATCACGCGAGGCGGCGCGGAGCTTGCACGCGCGGGCGCAACCGACCCGGCGCCGCTGGCGGCCGCGATGCGCGGCTGCCGCGGGCCTCTGAAAACGCTGGTGCAGGATGCGGCGCCGTGGACCGTGTGGCCGGTGAGCGTGGTGGACGAGCGCATATCGTGGAGCGACGGACAGGGCGTGGTGCTGATCGGGGACGCGGCGCACGCCATGACACCGTTTGCCGCGCAGGGAGCGGCGATGGCGATCGAGGACGCGGTGACGCTGGCCGACCTCGTGGCGGCGCGGCCCGGCGACATGGCCGGCGCGCTGTCACTCTACGACGCGACGAGGCGGCCCCGCATCCAGCAGGTGGCGGCGCGCGGCCGCTTCAACCATTTCGCGTGGCACGCCCGCTTCCCACTGTCGCTGGGGCGCGACATGGTGATGAAATTGCGGGCGAGCCGGCTGGCCGCCGACCTGGACTGGCTCTACGGCCACGACGCGCGGACAGCGGCCACGCCGGCCGCCGCCAAGGCGAAATAGCGGCGCGGCCTCTCCGCCAAGACCGGCTAGCTGCGCAGGCCCCAGCGCAACGTTGCTCAGCGCGATACCAAGCTCAGCGCAGGATCCGGCTCAGTGCAGGATCTGGCTCAGGAACAGCCGGGTGCGCTCGTGCTGCGGATTGTCGAAGAACTTCTCCGGCGTGTTCTGCTCGACGATCTGGCCCTGGTCCATGAAGATGACGCGGTTGGCGACCTGACGCGCGAAGCCCATCTCGTGGGTGACGCAGATCATGGTCATGCCTTCCTCGGCCAGACCGACCATCGTCTCCAGCACTTCCTTGATCATCTCGGGATCGAGCGCCGAAGTCGGCTCGTCGAAGAGCATGATGCGCGGGTTCATGCACAGCGAGCGGGCGATCGCCACGCGCTGCTGCTGTCCGCCCGAAAGCTGGCCCGGATATTTGTGCGCCTGCTCGGGAATCTTGACGCGGGTTAGGAAGTGCATGGCCGTCTCCTCGGCCTGCTTCTTCGGGACCTTGCGCACCCAGATGGGCGCCAGCGTGCAGTTTTCCAGGATGGTGAGGTGCGGGAAGAGGTTGAAGTGCTGGAACACCATGCCGACCTCGCGGCGCACCTCGTCGATCTTCTTCAGGTCGTTGGTGAGCTCGATGCCGTCGACGATGATCTTGCCCTTCTGGTGCTCCTCCAGACGGTTGATGCAGCGGATCATGGTGGACTTGCCCGAGCCGGACGGACCGCACACGACGATGCGTTCGCCGCGCATGACCTTGAGGTTGATGTCCTTGAGGACATGGAAGTCGCCGTACCATTTGTGCATGCCGACGATCTCGATCGCGACGTCGGTCTGCGAGATTTGCATCTTGGACCGGTCGACCCGGATCTCCTCGGCGCTGACGGCATTCTCGATGGCCATGTAAGTACCCCTTATTTCCCCTGCGGCGCCTTTTCGGCGCTCATGCGTTGCAGCGTTGCCGACAAGCCCGGCGCTTCATCGCCGGTAGCCGGTGTCGAGCCTTCGTTCCATGAAGATCGAATATCGCGACATGCCGAAGCAGAATATCCAGAACACGAAACCGGCGAACACCAGCCCCGACATCGGCGTTTGCGGCGAGGCCCAGTTGGCGTCGGAGAAGTTCTGCCTGACGATGCCCAGCAGATCGAACATGCCGATGATGGAAACCAGGCTGGTGTCCTTGAACAGGCCGATGAAGGTGTTGACGATGCCGGGGATGACCAGCTTGAGCGCCTGCGGCAGCACGATCAGCCGCATCTTCTGCCAGTAGCCCAGGCCGAGCGAATCGGCGCCCTCGTACTGTCCCTTGGGAATGGCCTGGAGGCCGCCGCGCACGACCTCGGCCATATAGGCCGAGGCGAAGAGCGACACGCCCACCAGCGCCCGCAGGAACTTGTCGAAATTGACGCCCGCCGGAAGGAAGAGCGGGAACATGACGCTGGCCATGAACAACACGGTGACCAGCGGCACGCCGCGGACCGCCTCGATGAAGATGACGCAGACCAGCTTGACGATGGGCATCTGCGAACGGCGCCCGAGCGCCAGCAATATGCCGAGCGGCAGCGACACCGATATGCCGACGAAGGACAGCACCATGGTGACCAGGAGGCCGCCCCAGAGCGAGGTCTCGACATGGCGCAGGCCGAATGTGCCGCCGACCAGCAGGAAGAACGCCACCACCGGGAAGACGAAGAAGAAGAGGATGGCGTTGAGGCCCTTGCGCGGCGCGCTGGGGACGAGCAGCGGAATCAGCAGCAGCACGAACATGGCCGCCACCAGCATCACGCGCCAGCGCTCGTCGATCGGGTAGCGGCCGAACATGAAGATCTCGAACTTGGCGCCCACGAAGGCCCAGCACGCGCCAGACCAGCCGTCGGGCTGTATTCCGCCCTGGGCGACGGTGGCGCAGACGTCGCGTCCCAGGCCGGTCCAGCGCGCCTCGATGAAGGCCCAGTTGACGATGGGCGGCACCACGAGGGCGACGATGAACAGGCCGATCAGCGTCAGCACCGTGTCGGCCGGCGTGGCGAACAGGTTCTTGCGCAGCCAGAAGACAAGTCCGCGCTCGCGAAGCGGAGCCGGCTGGGCCGCAACCATCTCGGCACGGACGAAGGAGAGATCGTGCTCCTGCATGGCCCTCTCCTACCGCTCGACCAGCGCCACGCGGGCGTTGAACCAGTTCATGAATATCGACGTGGAGATCGACAGGCCCAGATAGACCAGCATCCAGATGGCGACGACCTCGATCGACTGGCCGGTCTGGTTGAGGATCGTTCCGCCCACGGCAACGAGCTCGGGATAGCCAATGGCGACCGCGAGCGACGAGTTCTTCGTCAGGTTCAGGTACTGGCTGGTGAGCGGCGGGATGACAATGCGCATCGCCTGCGGGATGACGACCAGCCGCAAGGTGGGGCCGGCGCGCAGGCCAAGCGCATAGGCGGCCTCCGTCTGGCCCCTGCTGACGCCCTTGATGCCGGCGCGCACGATCTCGGCGATGAAGGCGGCGGTGTAGAAGGACAGCGCCAGGTAGAGCGAGAGGAACTCGGGCTTGACCTGCCAGCCGCCCTGCAGGTTGAAGGCGCCGAGCACCGGATATTCGATGGTGACGGGCATGCCGGCGAGCAGGAAAGCCAGCAGCGGCAGGCCGATGATGAGCGCCAGGTTCGTCCACAGCACGGGGAATTGCTGGCCGGTCTGCATCTGCCGGGCGCGCGCGCGCCGCGCGACGAACCAGCTCATGCCGATGGCGACGACAAGCGCCACCAGGACCAGCCAGGAGCCTTCGCTCCAGACCGTGCGCGGAATGTAGATGCCGCGGCTGTTGAGGAAGCCGCCGAGCGGCAGATCGATGGAATCGCGCGGCAGCGGCAGCACCGACAGCACGCCGAGATACCAGAAGAAGATGACGAGCAGCGGCGGGATGTTGCGGAAGATCTCGACATAGACCGTGCAGATGCGCGCGATCAGCCAGTTGGAGGACAGCCGGCCGACGCCGACCAGGAAACCGACGATGGTCGCGGTGATGATGCCCGCGATGGCCACGACCAGCGTGTTGATGAAGCCGATGAGAAGAGCGCGCCCGAACGTGTCGTCGGACGTATAGGGCAAAGGCGTGACGGCGATGTCGAAGCCGGCGCGTCCGCGCAGGAAGCCGAAGCCGGAGGCGATGTTGGCGCGGCGGAGGTTTTCCACCGTGTTGGAAACGATCCAGCCCACTGCCAGAACCAGCAGGACGACAACGATCACCTGGAAGATGATGCTGCGTATCTTTGGATCATAGAGAAACGACGCCCGAGAGGGCTCGGACTGCCCAAGAGTGTCCTGCGAGGCCATCGGCGATCCTTCGCGAGAGGAAGGCAAGGCGGGACGAGCCCGCCTTGCCTCTGGTCAGATCGACCGTATCAGCGGATCGGCGGAGCGTACTGGAGGCCGCCCTTGGTCCACAGCGCGTTGAGGCCGCGTGCGATCTTGAGCGGCGAGCCGGTGCCGATGTTGCGCTCGAAGCTCTCGCCGTAGTTGCCGACGGCCTTGACGATGTTGACGACCCAGTCTTCCGACAAGCCGAGACCCGCGCCGAGCTTGGAGTCGGCTTCCTGGCCGAGGACGCGCTTGATCTCGGGGTTGCTGGAACCCTTCATCTCCTCGACATTCGCCTGCGTGATGCCGAGCTCCTCGGCGATGATCATCGCGTTGAGGGTCCAGCGCACGATGTCGAACCACTGGTCGTCGCCGTGGCGCACGGCAGGTCCGAGCGGCTCCTTGGAGATGATCTCGGGCAGAACGACGTGATCGTCCGGAGCCGACAGCGTCAGACGGATGGCGTACAGGCCCGACTGGTCGGTGGTGTAGACGTCGCAGCGGCCCGAATCATAGGCGGCGTTGACCTCTTCGAGCTTCTCGAAGACCACCGGGTTGTACTGCATGTTGTTGGCGCGGAAATAGTCGGCCAGGTTCAGCTCGGTGGTGGTGCCGGTCTGCACGCAGACGGCGGCGCCGGAGAGCTGGAGCGCCGAGTTGATGCCGGGCAGGCTCTTCGAATTGATCATGAAGCCCTGACCGTCATAGTAGTTGACGCCGGCGAAGTTGAAGCCCAGCGACGTGTCGCGGGTGAGCGTCCAGGTGGTGTTGCGCGACAGCAGGTCGATCTCGCCGGACTGCAGCGCGGTGAAGCGCTCCTTGGCGGTGGTCGGCGTGTACTTCACCTTCGACCCGTCGCCGAAGATGGCGGCGGCCACTGCCTTGCAGATGTCGACGTCGAAGCCGGCCCAATCGCCCTTGTCGTTGGGAGCGGCGAAGCCGGCGAGGCCGGTGTTGACGCCGCACTGGACAAAGCCCTTGGCCTTGACGTCATCGAGCGTCGCGGCGGACGCCACGCTGGCCGAAAGGCCGACGATCGCCGTGCCGAGAATGCCTGTCAAAACGTGTTTCATACCCACTAACCCTTTTCTGTTTTCCCCAGGGTCCCGCCCTGGATTTCGTTCCCGTGTGGGAAGCGGCAGAAGCGCTTCGACCAATAGACGAAGCGGGCGCCGCAGGCGGCGCGCTGGCTTCCCCTCCCGTCCACGAAGGCCATCGAAGGCCATTATTCCGCGTCGGTCAAGCCTGAATGGGTTTAGATGGCCCCGCGGCGGGGTTTTGGGCAGGAAGCTCGCGGTTTGGGCAGCCCGCAGGGCGTTTTGCCGGCAAAGGAGGCTGCCCCCTGCCCGCACGCGGCAGCCGGGCGAGACGGGCCCCGACCCGACTGGCCACCTGACTGGCCCAACACGGAGGGACCCGATCCGGCCCAGGCGATGTTGCGCGACGCGGCGGCTCGCCCTATGCCTCGACGACCCGACACCTTCACGCGCGAGAACCAAATGGCAGACGACTCATCCGGCGCCCGCAGCGGCGCCCGCGGCACGAACACCAGGCTTGCGCATTCGGGATACGACCCGCGCTCGTTCCACGGGTTCGTGAACCCGCCCGTGGTGCACGCCTCGACCGTGCTGTTTCCGGATGCGGCCACGATGGCCAGCCGGAACCAGAAATACACCTACGGCACGCGCGGAACGCCGACGACGGATGCGCTGGCCTCGGCGATCGACGAGCTCGAAGGTTCGGCCGGCACGATCATCGTGCCTTCGGGGCTGGCGGCGGTGACCATTCCGCTGCTCGCTTTCCTTGCGGCGGGAGACCATGCGCTCATCGTCGATTCGGTCTATGCGCCAACGCGCAACTTCGCCAACACGATGCTGAAGCGGCTGGGCGTGGAGGTGGACTATTACGACCCCGCCGTTGGCGCCGGCATAGCCGCGCTGATGAAGCCGAACACCAGGGTGGTGTTCACCGAATCGCCCGGCTCCAACACGTTCGAGATGCAGGACATCCCGGCAATCGCCCGGGAAGCCAAGGCCCGCGGCGCAGTGGTGATGATGGACAACACCTGGGCGACGCCGGTCTACTTCCAGCCGCTCAAGCACGGCGTCGACATCTCCATTCACGCCGCGACCAAATATCCGGCCGGGCATTCGGACGTGCTGCTGGGCACGGTGTCGGCCAACGAGGCGACCTGGGAGCGGCTGCACGAGACGCACATCACGATGGGCTGCTGCGCGGCGCCCGACGACAGCTACCAGGTGCTGCGGGGACTGCGCACCATGGGCGTGCGCCTGGAGCGGCACCAGGAGAGCGCGCTGAAGATCGCGCGCTGGCTAGAAGGGCAGGAAGGCGTGGCGCGCGTGCTGCATCCCGGGCTCGAGAGCCATCCCGGCCATTCGATCTGGAAGCGCGACTTCTCCGGCGCGAGCGGCATTTTCTCGATCGTGCTGAGCGGCGGCGGCAAGGAGAAGGCGCATGCTTTCCTGGACGCGCTGAAGATCTTCGGGCTGGGCTATTCCTGGGGCGGCTATGAAAGCCTGGCGGTGCATGTCTGGCTGGGCGACCGCACGGTTGCCAAGGGCAACGACGAGGGACCGATCCTGCGGCTGCAGATCGGGCTGGAAGACGCCGAGGACCTGATGGAAGACATTGCGCGGGGGCTGGCGGCGGCGGCCCGGGCCTAGGCGGCCCGCGCCGGGGGATGGTCGGAGCGGCAGGATTTGAACCTGCGACCCTCTGGTCCCAAACCAGATGCGCTACCAGACTGCGCTACGCTCCGCCGCGAACCGGCGACTGCGTAGGGCCTTGCGCAGGGGTGCGCAAGCGAAAATTCCGGGCGCAGGGGTGCTTTTCGCGGCACCTCCTTTGCAAAGCCACGTTTTTGGACTAGGCAGCGCACGAAGTATCTTGAGCGTTATGAGGCCTCTCATGTCAGCACGCATCTACAGCCCCGCCAAGACCGCCATGCAGTCGGGCAAGGCCAAGACCGGCCACTGGGTGCTGGAGTTCGAGCCCGAGAAGCCGCGCAAGATCGACCCGCTGATGGGCTACACCACCTCGTCCGACATGAAGAGCCAGGTGCGGCTGACCTTCGAGACGCGCGAGGAGGCCGAGGCCTACGCCAAGACCCACGGCATCGCCTTCCGCGTGGAAGAGCCGAAGGAAGCGCGGCGGCGCCAGATTTCCTATTCCGACAATTTCCGGTATGACCGCAAGACGCCCTGGACGCACTGAACGAGCGCTCCCGCAGGCACGGTCCCGTAGCTCAGCTGGATAGAGCACCGGCCTTCTAAGCCGATGGTCACAGGTTCGAATCCTGTCGGGATCGCCAGCGCTCGCAGGGTCCGCAATCTCTCGAATGCGTAGGCGCGGCCCCTCCGGCCGGGAATTTGCGCCATGGCGCCGCCGGAATGCCGTGCGGTGGCGGCACACACGGCCGCCGGACAAACTACAGCCTGACCTCGATCAGGCCGTCGGCCACCCGCACCGGATAGGTCTTCAGATCGCAGGTGACCGGGTCGCCCTGCGCTTCACCGGTCGTCACGTCGAACCTTCCGCCATGCAGCGGGCACTCGACGAATTCCTCGTCCAGCCAGCCGTCGGAAAGCAGCGCATAGGCGTGGGTGCACACATTGTTGGTGGCGTAGAGCTGGCCCGCAACGCAGTAGATCGCGATGTTCTGGCCTTCGACCGGCACGCCCACCATCTCGCCGTCGGCCATGTCCGCGGCGAGGCCGGTGGCGACCCAGTTGCCGCCACCCGCGGATTCCTGCCTGTCTCTGTTCTGTGCCGTCACGTGATGCTCTTGTCCATGACCATCCATCTCCCGCTTCATCCTCCCTTATAACGCTTCAGACGGCGCAGGCGCACCGACTGCACCGTCGGGCCCAAGTTCGATCGGGCGCGCGCCGCCCGCGATCAGCGGCGGCAGCGCGAGGCCCCTGGACATCGCCGCGCGCAGCATGGAGACATCGCGGCCGCTGTTCATCGCCACGCCGCCGACGGGCGCGCCCGCGGCACCGAGGGCGACGAGCGTCCAGCCGGGGCCACCGAGATCACCCTTCAACAGATAGCCGGCGGCTCCCTGGGGCGTTCCGATCACCTGAAGATTGAAGTCGTACTGATCGGACCAGAACCAGGGTATCGCATCATAGGCGGCCGGCATGTCGAGCATGGCGCGCGCCGCGACGAGCGGCTGGTCGGTCGCGACCTTCCAGGACTCCACCCGCCTGCGGACGCCGCTTCGCAGGGGATGCGAGGTGACCTCGCCCGCTGCGAAGATTGCCGGGTCGGAGGTGGCGCAGCCGGCGTCGACGACGATGCCGTCATCGACCTCCAGGCCCGCATCCGCGGCAAGCTCGACGTTCGGGAGAACGCCGATGCCGGCGATGACAGCGTCGGCCGCATGGGAACCGCGGGACGTCTCCACCACGACCGGGCCTTCACCGGCAACTGCGAAGACCTCGCAACCGAGATGGAATTCGACGCCGCGCTCCTCATGCAAGCGGCGCAGAGTTTCGCCGACAAGGGCCGGCAGGCCGCGCGTGAGCAGCGATTTCTGCGATTCGACCACGACCACGCGGCAGCCCGACATGCTGGCGGCGGCCGCCACCTCCAGCCCGACAAAGCCGCCGCCAATGACGACGATCCGGCGGCCGGGGAGCAGGTCGTCGCGCAGGGCCGTCGCGTCGGACAGGGTGCGGAAATAACGGACGGCGGACGAATCCAGCCCTGCCCCGAGCCGGCGCGGACGCGAGCCGGTGGCCAGCAGAAGCCGGTCGTAGCGGATGTCGCCGCCGTCAGCGGTCAGTACGCGCCGGCTGTTCCTGTCGATCCGCACGACCTTGGTGGCCGGGCGATAGGCGATGTCCCGCGAACGATATCCATTCGCGTCGCACAGGGCGACATCCGCCGCGGCCACCCGGCCGAGCAGGAATTCCTTGGTGAGCGGCGGGCGATCGTAGGGAAGCTCCGGCTCGTCTCCGATCAGCGTGATGCGGGCAGTAGCGGACAGCTTGCGGATTTCGAGCGCGGCCGTGTGGCCTGCAAGTCCCGCTCCAACGATGACGAACTCTGACATGCCGACGCCCTGTCTCGACTGCTGGCGTAAACGGCGCGCCGCCGCCCGAACACGAAGCGCAACCCTTGACGACAATTCGCCCGAAATGCTGTGTGCTGAAAGTATCAGTTATTTCTGATTTGGATCAGTACACATCGGGAGCGCGGGTTGAGACGGTACCAGCACGTCGTGCAGCTCATCGAGGCACAGATCGACGGGGGGCTGCTGCGGCCCCGCGACCGCGTGCCGTCGGTGAGGGAGATGAGCGAGCAGACCGGCTACAGCGCGGTCACCGTGCATCACGCCTATGTCGAACTCGAGTCGCGCGGCCTGCTGGTAGCACGGCCGCGCTCCGGCTTCTTCGTGGCGGACAGCATCCGCAAGCTGGCGGAATTTCCGATCGACGGCAGCGACCTTGGGCGACCCGACGTCAACGAACAGCCGCAATCGCCGCTGACCGCCTTCTTCCGCATGGCGCAGGACTGGAAACGCGCCGGCGTCCAGCATTTCGGCAGCATGCACGCCAGCGAGGACATGGCGGGACGCGGCGAACTGGAGGGCCGGTACATCAAGGCGTTGCGCAGCGAGGGCGGACGCAGCCACGCGCTGGCGCATGACGAAGGCGAGATGCAGCTGAAGGAGGCACTGGCCAAGCGCGCCGGCCTGCGCGGCATGCTGGTGCGACCGAAGAACGTCACCGTGACCCGCAGCGCCCGCGCGGCGCTGAACCTGAGCCTGCAGGCGCTGACGCGACCGGGAGACACGGTGCTTGTCGAAAGCCCGTCCTATCCGCCGCTGCTCGACGCATTGGAGCGGCGCGGAAACCCGGCCGTGGAGATATATTCGCACCCGACCTACGGCATCGACCCGGACCAGTTCGACTATCTGCTGGATCACAACGACATCAAGGCGTGCGCGATCATGACCGCGCACCACTTTCCTACGGGCGTGACCTATCCCGAGGCCACGCTGCGCCGCATCCTCGCCAAGGCGACCGAACGCCGGGTGCCGATCATCGAGAACGACGTCTTCGGCGAACTGGCGCAGGTCGGCGGCCCCCGCACGACCCTGTTCCACCTCGACGAGAGCGGCATCGTCACGCAGTTCGGATCGTTCGAGGAGATTGCCGGGCCGCGCTTCGGGCTGGGATGGGTGCTGCATCGCGGCGGCGACACGCGCGTGGCCGAACTGCATTTCCTGGGCGACCCGCCCGCGGGTTCGGGCGCCATGCAGTCCGTCATCGCCGACTTCATGCTGAAACGCAGTTATGAGCGATACCTGCGGCAGCTGCGCGAAGAGCTGGGCCTGCGGATGCGAACCGGGCTCGCCTTCATCTCCCGCCATTTCCCGCAGGAATGCGCCGTGTCCAAGCCCGACGGCGGCTTCATGTGCTGGGTGCGCGGTCCGCGCGGCTTCGATTCCATCAGTTCGGCGCGGCGCGCGCGAGATCTGGGCGTCAGCTATGCGCCCGGGCCGATCTTTTCGGTCACCAACTCGTTCCGGAACTTCTTCGCGCTGAACCTGTCGTGCAACTGGGGCGCCTTCGAAGTGCGCAAGCTGCAGCAGTTTGCCGAGATGCTAGCGCCTGATGGGCGTGGGCTGGTAGGCAAGGAGCCGCCAGGCCCCATCCGCAAGCGCTGACACGGCGAGAAAGCGGTTGTCCATGACCACCAGCTTTTCGCCCACCCACACGCGCCCGGCCATCTCGCCCGTGAGCATGGCCGCGCCGGCAAGCGGCGTGATCCGCAGGCCCGCGATGCGGATTTCCTCGTAGCGGTAGTGACGCGTGCGCACCTTCTCGAGATAGCTCGCCTTGTCGTCGACCGTCGCATCGGAATGCGTGTAGCTGAGGCGATCATCGAGCAGCGCGTCCAGCGCGCCCACGTCTCCACTCAGCATCGCCCCTATGCGAAGCGCTTCAGCCTGCCTGAGCGACTGCTCGTCCATGAACCGTTCCCTACAGATACACGTAGATGAGATCGTCCGAGACGCCCGTCTCGAACTTTTCCAGTTCCAGAGCAACCGCCGCTTCCCCGGAGGCCGGGTCGCCTGCCCTGCCCACGGCCACATCGAACTTGCGCATCCGGAACATCTCCGGTTCGCACCAGGATTTGCCGGTGTCGATGTCGAAGGTCCAGCCATGCCACGGGCAGCGCAGCAGACACTGCGCGTCGCCGCGCCGATAATCGCCGGGGCCGTCCGACTCGGTTGCAGTGACGAACATGCCGCGCGACAGGGCCGCGCCCTGGTGCGGACATTTGTTCAGGATGGCCGAATACCGGCCCTGGTGGTTGACGAGCAGGATCTCGCGTCCCTTGACCGTCACCACCTTGCGCGCGCCAGCCGGCAATTCCGCCGTGGTGGCCACCGGATGTCCCTGTCTGCTCATCTCAAGTCGTACACCTTCCGGGCATTCTCGTAGAGGAGCCCGCGCCGTTCGGCTTCGCTCATCGGAATCGCGGGGCTGTATCGCGGATCGTCGGAGTCCCAGTGCGGGTAATCGGAGGAGAAGAGCAGCCGGTCCCAGCCGATCCAGTCGATGATCTGGCGCAGCTGCTCGGGCCGCTCGGGCTCGTCACAGGGCTGCGTCGTGTACCAGACGTTCTCGCGCATGTATTCGGAAGGCGGGCGGGTGAGATGGGGCACCTCGTCGCGGGTGCGCGACCAGATCTGGTCGAGCCGCCAGCCGACGGCCGGAACCCATGCGAAGGAGCCCTCGACGATGACGAGCTTGAGCTTGGGCAGATGCGCGAACACGCCCTCGGTGACGAAGCTCGAGACCAGCCCCTGCTGGGCGAGCATGCCCACGCGGTGAAACTCGAAATAGGTTTCGTGCCACCCGGCGCCGCAGAGCGGATTTCCGTTTTCGCCGGCGCCATGCAGGCCGATCGGCAAGCCATTCGCGGCCGCCGCTTCGTAGATCTTCCAGTAGCGGCGGCGGCCAAGCGGCTCGGACGTGTGCGAGACCAGCGTGATCTGGGCGAAATCCTTGTAGCCGGCCCAGCGCTCGATCTCGCGGATGGCGGCGTCGACATCTTCGCCCGGGACGACGAGGCCGGCCCGCAGCCGCGGCTCCTTCTGCGTCCACTCGTTGAACTGCCACTCGTTCAGCGCGCGGCACATGGCGGTGCCGAACTCCTGATTGCGCTGATCCATGCCGGTGGGAACCAGCAGGTGCATCAGGCCGAACTCGACGTCGTAGAAGTCGAGGTGCTGTGCCTGCATGAAGCTGAGGTCGCTGCCGGGAGGGCCATCCGGCGGCCACGCATCGCCGCGCGAAAGGGCGGGCGTGGCGCGCGGATAGGTCATGGAGTCGAGGAAGGCCTTCTTGTGGCGCAGGCCATATGTCTTGATGTGGGCGGCCCATCGGGCCGGCAGGTAGGGCACCAGGTCATCGAGCGAGCGGATCGACGGATGGATGTCGCAGTCGATGATCTTCTGGCGCAGCCCCGCCGTGGGTTTGGGCTGACCGGACGTGCCGGCTTTCGGGGCTTCGATGACGTCCATCTCAGTTTCCTCCCAGACGCGGATAGGTTTCGAGGGCGTTGTCGACCAGAATCTTCGGCAGCATCGGCTCGGGAATGCCCGCGGGCAGCGCCTTGTCGCCGTCGAAATGCCAGTGCGGATAGTCGCTGGAGAACAGGACCATGCGGTCGGAACCGAGCATTTCCAGCACCTTCGTCATGTCCTCGGGCGTTGGCGGGGCATCCGTCGGCTGCAGGGTCACGCGGATATGCTCGCGCAGGATCTCCAGCGGCGCCCGGTCCACCCAGGGGATCTCGTTGCGCATGGCGCGCCACATGCGGTGCGCGCCCCACATGAATTCGGGCAGCCATGTGAACCCCGTCTCGGTGAGGACGACCTTGAGGGCGGGGAATTTCTTGAAGACGCCGCCGGCAAGCAGGCTCAGCACCTGCGCCGCGGCGCCATGCGCCTGCATGAACTGGTCCTCCATGTAGTAGGAGGGAGAGCCGTTCCAGCTGAGCGGATGCCGGTAGATGGTGCCGGAATGGATAGCAACCGGCATCCTGTGCTTCTCGGCCGCGGCGAAGATCGGCCAGTGAAGCCTGCGCCCGAGCGGAACCTCGCCCATTGCGAACAGCAGCACCTGCACGAAGCGCTTGTCGCCCGCGCGCTTCTCGATCTCCTCGGCGGCGAGGTCCGGCGCATGCGGAGCGACCATGATCGAGGCACGCAGCCGCGGGTCCCGGTCGAGCCATTCGCGCGCCATCCACTCGTTGAGCGCAGAGCAGAACGCGGACGCCATTTCCGTGTTCACCACCGCATGCACGCCGTAGAGGGAGTTGCAGATCGCGTAGCGGATGCCGAACGGATCGAGCAGGTGCGACTGCAGGTGGGCGAGGCTGGAACCCGGCTTGCCATCCTCCAGCCGCCAATCCGGCCGGCAGTTGGCGGCCACCGCGTGCGGGAAGAAGTTCATGTCCATGCCGTCGATACCGCGCGTGACCACCTGCTCGCGCCAGTAGTCGTCGAGGTAGGGCAGCAAAGCGCTCATCGACGGCAAGGCGGGATGCACGTCGCAGTCGATCGCCCCGCGACGGTCGAGCGCAACGCTGTTGCCGGTGGGCCGCGGCTGGGCAATGCTCTCCATTACATTCATGTCCGTGTTTCCCTGTCCTTGCGCGGGCTTCAGTCGAGCGTCCGGGCAGCCTTGAGGGCGCCGGCGAGCGCCGCGCCGAACATCGTGTGGTCCATGCCAATGGTTGCCATGTCGAACCCCTGGTCGAAGCGGCGCTTCGCCAGCGCAGCCGAGTCGCAGGCGATGCCGGCGAAACTGCCATGCGCGCGCGCCGCCCTGCGGGCCGTCTCGATGCCCGCCGCAACCGCCGGGTTGGTGGGGTCGACCGACGGATAGTCGCCGAAGGAAACGGACAGGTCGCCCGGTCCGACATAGATGCCGTCGATCCCCGGCGTCGAGACGATCTCCTCGACGTTGTCGAGGCCTTCGCGCGTTTCGATCATCGCGATGACGACGACGTCCTCGACGGCGTTCTGGAACGGCTTGTCGCGGTAGATGCGCCCGGCACGGATGGGCCCGAAGGAACGGCGGCCCATAGGCGGGTAGGTGCAGTTGCCGACCAGCAGTTCCGCGTCGCGGCGATTGTTCACCATCGGGCAGATGATGCCCATGTAGCCGGCATCCAGCACCTTCATGGTGATGGCCGGATCGTTCCACGGAATGCGCGCGACGACGTTCGTCGTGTAGGCGTTGATGACCTGGATCATCTCCACAGCGCGCTGGTAGTCGATCAGGCCGTGCTGGAGGTCGACACCGATGCAGTCGAACCCCTGCTGGGCGACGATCTCGGCGGTGACCGTCGAGGGGATGTTGCACCAGGCGGTGACGGCCCTGCCGCCGGACTTGAGAACGTCTCGGATCATGTTGCGGCTCCGATCTATTGTACGTAGCCGGCCAGGCGCGGCAGGTAGAGAGACAGGTCCGGAAACGCCATGGCGAGACCGAGGACGATCATCATTGCCAGCCACGGGTAGACGATCTTCATCGACACATCGACGATGTTGCGCCGGAGCACGGTCGAGGTCGCGAACAGGGTCGCCGCGAATGGCGGGGTGATCATTCCGATGCAGAGATTGAAGACGAGCAGCAGGCCGAAATGATGCGGCTCGACGCCGTAGCGGATGGCCAGCGGCATCAGCACCGGCGTGATGAGCAGGATGACGGCGAAGCTCTCGATGAACATGCCGAGCAGGAGAAGGATGACCATCGACAATATGAGGAAGCCGACCCGGCCATCGACCGTCGAGACGATCAGCTGGTGGATGTGGGATTGCATGCCCAGGGTGGAGATGACCCAGTTGAGCACCGACACGGAACCGACGATCATCAGAATGGCCGCCGACAGCGCCGCCGACCGCCTGACGCTCCGCACGAACAACCCGTAGTCGATCTCCCGATAGACGAGCACGCCGACGATGAGCGCGTATGCGGCGGAAAGGGCGGCCGCCTCGGTGGCCGTCACGGCACCGGTCAGGATGCCGCCAACCACGATCAGGATCATGCCCCAGGCCGCCCAGGCCTGCGCTCCCGTCACCAGAACGGCGCGCAGCGAGAACGTGTTGATGGTCGAGTCCGACGGGAATTTGTGTCGCTTGGCGTGGATGTAGGCGCTGGCCAGCAGGGCGAGCATGAGCAGGATGCCGGGGATGATGCCGGACAGAAGCATGGTTCCGGTCGACAGGTTGCCGGCGACGGCAACGAGGATGAGCATGATGCTGGGCGGGATAATCTGCGCGAGCGTGGCGGCCGCCGCGATCTGCGCCGCCGCGAAATCCATGTCGTAGCCGCGCTTGCGCAGGTCGGAACCGAGCATGGCCGACACGGCGGCGGCATCGGCGCTGCCGGAGCCGCAGATCGCCGCCATTCCGGTCGCGGTGACGGTGGCGACCATCAGCAGCGAGCCTGTGACCCAGCCGACCAGCGCCTCGGCGAACGCTATGATGCGCCTGGCGATGCCGCCGACTTCCATGAGGACGCCAGCGAAGATGAAGAACGGTATCGCCATCAGCGTCGTCGCTTCCAGCCCGCCGACAAAGCGGGCGCCGACGAGGGCCATCGGAATGTTGGTGCCGAGCAGCACCGCGGCGGTGCCGGTGAGGCCGAGCGCTATGGCGATGGGCACGCCGGTGAAGATGGCGGCCAGCATGATGATGAGGAGCAGGATCACGGCAGGACCTCGTCATCCACCGGCGGCCGCGGGATGAACGAGATGACGATCATCTCGAACATCGCGTAGGCGAAGCCGATCGGCACCAGGGCGTAGACCATCCATTTGGGGATGCCGAGCGAAGGCGTGACCTGCGAGGGCACCGCAATCGCAAGGGTGATGACGCCGTAGATGAGGGTCGCGCAGAAAGCGAGGCTGAGAATGGTGATCACCGCCCGCAGGATCCGTCCCGGCCGCTGACCGATATAGTCGAAGATCGCTTCGACCGCGAACAGCGTGCCCACTCGATAGGCGACGCCGAACCCGAACACGCCAAGCGCGACCTGCAGCAGAGACGAAAGCTCGGTCAGCCAGTCGAGCGAGTAGTGGAAGAGATAGCGCCCCCCCGCCTGGACGAGCACCATCACCATCATGCCAAGCAGGCAGAAGCTGGTCAGGAAATCAAAGGCCGCGCGAACGGCACCGACGGTTCGCGACACCTTATTTTGCATCCTGCATCAGCTGGTTCCACTCCTTGCGGACCGGATCGTCGCCGACATAGGCGGCGCGCTGCGGCTCGGACGAGGCCTTGAAGGGCGCGAGATCCGGACGGGTGATTTTCACGCCCTTGCTCTCGAGGCGCTGGAGCGTCTCCACCTCGCCGGCGGCGATGGTGTCGGTCAGCCAGGTGCAGCCGTCCTTCGCCGCCTTGGCGACCACGGCCTGATCTTCCGCCGAGAGCCTGTCGAACGACAGCTTCGACATCACCATGAGATACGACGTGGGCACCCATCCGACCAGCGCCCAGTGCGGCGCGACCTCGTAGAACTTGGCGTCCTCGTAGTTCTGGTTGCCGGCATCGGCGCCGTCGATCAGCCCGGTCTGCAGGCCGGAGTAGACCTCGGTGTAGGGAAGCGGCGTGGCCAGGGCGCCAAACCCGTTGAACGCGGCGATGTGAACCGGGCTCTGGATGGTGCGGATCTTCCTGTTCTTCAGATCGTCGATGGAATTGACCGGCGAGGTGGTGAGGATGTTGCGGAAGCCGGTGGAGCTTGCGCACAGGAACTTGATGTTCTTCGCCGCCGCGGCTTCGTCGACCTTTGCGGCGAACGGACCGTCCCAGACGCGCTTGAAGTGGTCCGTATCGTCGAAGATGTAGGGAAGATCGAGAATGCGAAGCTCCGGCACGAAGTTCGAAAGCGCGCCGGAAGCCAGCGCGACGCCGTCGATCGCACCGATCAGCGCACCTTCGACCTGCTCGACTTCGCTGCCCAGCTGGCCGGCGGGGAATATCTTGAAATCGACACGCCCGGCGGTCTCAGCGCGGACACGATCGGCGAAATCGCCGATCATCTTGTGATGGATGGAGGCTTCGGTCGCGACGTGACCGAGCCTGAATTCCTCGGCCGCCGCGGGCGACAAAGCCAAGACGCTGATAGAGGCGAGCAAGATTGCAGTGCGGGACATGTTTTCCTCCCATGTCGACTAGATAGCCATGCGGGCGATAGGCGCGACCGTCGTTTGCCCCGACCGGCGAGCCCGGTATGCAGCCCTTTCGTGAGTTGAGGACAGCCTAGTCGGCGGCCATCTGTTCGCATATACCCAGTTCAATTGCTTTCAAATTAGTACAGATTTGGCTGGAGCCGTTGCTGGCCGGGACAGCCGTCGAGTTCGGCCCGCGGCTTCCGGCCGCCGAATGCCGCCCGATCGGGCCGGGCGCGGCGGCAGCGCGTCAACCCGGCCTTAATCCCCCCTGCCCTAGCCTCGGCGCATGGGCAGAATCGCACTTCCAGGTTTCAAGCTGCTGATCGCCGGCGCCATCGCGGCGGCGGCGTATGCCTATCACAAGGGGGAATTTCCGGATTCCGGCAAGGCCGGGGACGCGGCGAAGCGGCCGGCGGCTTCCGGGCGCGTGCCGACGCCGCCCAGGGCGGTGCAGCCGCAGCGGGCGGCGATGCCGCCTGCCAAGGCAACGAGAGGCGTGGCGGAAAAGAACGCGAGCGAGCGAGCCCGGGCGGCCGCAGCGAAGCGGCCCATGAAGGAGCTCGCCATGCCCAAGCCGATGCTGACCGGCTCGGTGGCCAAGCCTGCCAAGCCGCGGCCGCCCGAAAGCGTGCCGTCGCCGGCTGCGAAATAGTCTTGCCAGGAAGCCAGGCGGAAGAAGCGAAGCGGCTTGCCTGAAGAAGGCCACGCCCGGAATGGGGCGAACACTCAGGACAATGCGATCACGATGTCGCGCGACGCGGCCAGGGGGCGGACGCCGGCCCGAGGCCGGCGCTGCAAATCAGAGCGACGAGGTGAGCTGCAGCTCGTCGTTGCCGTCGAGGCCGTAGATGTCGTCGCGGAAGTGGACGACGCCGTCGCCGGTGGACCATGCCGAGATGTAGGTGAAGTAGACCGGCACGGGCTGCGCCAGCTGCACCGGCATGTTCTCGCCCGACTGGATCGTCTGCTCGAAGGTGCGGCGGTTCCAGCCCTCGGTGTCGCGGAACAGCCAGGTGACCAGATCACGCACGTTCTGCACGCGCACGCAGCCGGACGAGTAGAACCGCTCCTGGTCGGTGAACAGGCTCTGCTGCGGCGTGTCGTGCATGTAGACGGCATGCTTGTTGGGGAAATTGATCTTGACCGCCGACATGGCGTTGATCTTGCCCGGGTCCTGGCGGAAGCGCAGCTTTGCAGCCTCCTCCGTCGACCAGTCGATGGTCAGCGGATCGACCTCGCCATTGGGGCCGAGCAGGCGGATGTTGTTCTTGGTCAGGTACTCCGGATCCTTGCGCATCAGCGGGATGATGTCCTTGCGGACGATCGATTCCGGCGCGTTCCAGTACGGATTGATGATGATCTCGTTGATCTTGGAGCTGAGGATCGGCGTCTGCCGGTCAATCTTGCCCACCACCGCCGTGTGGCGGAGCGCAACACGGCCGCTTTCCACCGCCTCGATCTGCGCGGCGGGGATGTTGACCATCACGTAGCGCTGGCCGAGGTCGTTTGCCGACATCTCGCGCAGGCGGCCCAGATTGGTTTCCAGCTGCTGGAGGCGCACCGTGGCGCCGACATTCATCGCAGCGAAGGTGTAGCGGCCGGTGACGCCGTCGGACGGCAGGCCGTGGCGTGCCTGGAAGCGCTTGAGCGCCGCCTCGACATAGGTGTCGAAGGCCGGGCTGATTCCGGCCGAGGGCGAGAGATCGCCCGAGATCATCAGGCGACGACGCAGCAGCTCCACATCGGGGTCGACGACGCCGAGCTTGAGCTTCTTGGTGGCCGGAACGTCGGGCCAGCCGCCCTGCGCGACGATGCCCTGGTAGTAGGCGATGGCCTGCTCGACGTGGACCACCGTCTCGGGGCTGAAGATCGGAAGCGTGGAAGCGACACGCGCGACGCTGCCGCTGCCGGCGGAATTGGCGTCGAACTGGTCGTTCCAGTTGCCGCGGCGGGCGTTGAGCAGTTCGTCGACCACCGTCTGGGCGAAGACCGGCGAAGCAAGCGCGGTCAGCGCAAGCGCGCCCGAACCCCTCAAGAAGCTGCGGCGTTTCAGGGACATCAGTCACCTCCGATTGCACAGGATGCCGTCGAGTATCGGCATGTACCATCAAATCAAAGTAAACAAACCGCCAACGCGGCTGCGGAAATCCGCCGGGGCGGCGCGAAACGCAGACCGAACAACACGGCTACTCGTACGACGACTGGCAAGCCATCCGAATATGGCGGCAACGTGGCCAGCACAGCAGCGGCGGCCAGAGCCCCGGGCAGTGTCGTCATCATGCCACACCGGGGCGGTGCGACAAACGAAAAACCGGCGCGTTTCCGCGCCGGTTTGCCGAGGCCGCTATCTCCCGCCAGCCCGTTGCGGGCAGCGGCAAGCCGGAGTTGGGCTTACATGCGATAGGCGATGGTGTCGTTCCAGAAGCGGTCGAGGCGCTGCAGCGCACGGTTCATCTGGCGGAATTCCTCGCGGTTGATGCCGCCGACCTGCTCGATCGAGCCGACGTGACGCTCATACAGCCGGCCGACGATGTCGGCGATCTCCTGGCCCTTCGGCGTCAGGCTGACGCGGACCGAGCGGCGGTCGACACGCGAGCGCTGGTGGTTGATGAAGCCGAGCTCGACCAGCTTCTTGAGGTTGTACGAGACGTTCGAGCCGAGATAGTAGCCGCGCGAGCGGAGCTCGCCGGCGGTCAGCTCGGCGTTGCCGATGTTGAAGAGCAGCAGCGCCTGGATCGCATTGATGTCGCTGCGGCCCTTGCGGTCGAACTCGTCCTTGATGACGTCCAGCAGCCTGCGGTGCAGACGCTCGACGAGCTGAAGGGATTCCAGATAGAGCGAACGGATCGCGTTGCGCGGATCTTCGTTCACAGCGGCGGCTTTCGCCTCCTGACGCGCAGTCATCATAACTCTTGCCTCTCGTTTGACGCCCGGTGACTTTTTTGTTTTCTCACCTTGGCTCGACCCTATCGAATGCCTCTAAAATTCGACTTAAACCTCAGCCTTAATGGGAGGTTATGCGAGCGCGCATGCGAAAGACGCTGAATCCTCGGTAAACGAGGGCATGGCAATTGTCGGCAAAGGCGGCGGCGGCGCGCGCGGGGTCAGCCGGCGTCGTCGCGGCGGCGGCGATCGAACGCGAGCACCGCGCGGAAGCCCAGGAACACCGCCAGGACCAGACCATGGGCGGCGACAACCGCGGGGCGCGCGCCGTAGAGCTCGGGGAAGCCGGCATACATGACGGTCTCGACCAGGGCGCAGGTGAACCAGATCACCGGGCCCCAGGAGGCGAGCATCCACAGGCCGCTGGCCGCGAAAGGGAAAAGCACGGCGAGCGCGACCGCCGGAACCTGCCAATAGGCCGGCATCAGGTCGAACCGCCACAGCGGCCCCTCATAGAGGCCGATGAGGCGGACCCAGTAGGCAAGGCCGAGCAGCAGGCAATAGAGCGCGATGGCGCGGTTGAACCAGTGATAGGCGAGTTCGACGGCCGAGACCTTCAGATGCTCCCCGGTCAACCCGTCGCTCACAGCCGCAATTCCCCCTCGCCCAGCGACGCAAAATGCGCCGCCACCGCCGCCGGATCAACCTCCGCCAGGCTGGCGGGACGCCAGACGGGCCTGTTGTCCTTGTCGATGACGGCGGCGCGAATGCCTTCGTAGAAATCGTGGCCCGCCAGCATGCGGTTCAGGATGCGGAATTCCATACGCATGCACTCGTCCATGTCCAGGGCGTTTCCCGAGGCGACCTGATCGAAGGCGACGCACAGGCTGGTCGGCGACTTTGCCGCCAGAACCTCCAGCGTTTCGGCGGCGAAGGCGTCTTCCTGTGCGTCGGCCCGCAGGCTGGCGATGAGCTGATCGAGACTGCCGAGCGAAAAATGCTTGTTGATGGCGAAGGCGCGCGCCTCGTCGATCTCACGCTCGGGCGTGACGCAGTGCGCGCGAAGCGACCCCCTGACATCGCCGGAGGCCGCGAGATCGGCGGTGAGCGCGGCGAGGCTTTCGGCCGGAACGGCATAGGTGGCGAGGCCGCATCCCAGCTGGTCGCCCCAGCGTATGCGCGCGCCGGTGAGCGCCAGGTACATGCCGAACGCTCCCTTGAGGCGCGGCAGGATGTAGCTGCCGCCGACATCGGGAAAGAAGCCGATGCCGACCTCCGGCATGGCGAAGACCGCGTTTTCGGTGACCACGCGCTGGGCGCCATGGTAGGAGACGCCGACGCCGCCACCCATAGCGATGCCGTTGATGAGAGCGATGTAGGGCTTGGGATAGGACGCGATCTTAGCGTTGAGCCGGTACTCGTCGGCAAAGAAGCCGACAGGCGGCCTGCCCGCCCTGCCGGCGTTGTAGATGTCGACGATGTCGCCGCCGGCCGAGAAGGCCCTGCCCTCGCCGCGGATGATGACGAGCTGGACGCTTTCGTCGTCACGCCAGGCGTCGAGCGCGCGCTCCAGCGCCAGCACCATGGCGTGCGTCACCGCATTGAGCGCCTTCGGACGCGTGAGCGTGACGATGCCGGCCACGCCATCGCGCTCGAAGCGTATCTCATCGCCGCCGCCGAAATCCTGTAGCACGCAAACCTCCGCAGCGAATCCGCCGGGCAGTTTGGTATGGCGGGGCGGTGAGCGTCAACGAAGCTGCGGCTTTTGTCCAAACCCGCGGAGCTGTGGTATAGGCCCGGGCAGCCGGAGACAGCACATGAACCGCATCAGCCGCCCCACGCCTTCCATCCGCAGCGTCGACGAAATCACCGGTGGCCGCCGGCTGCGGCGCATGCGCAAGGCGGACTGGTCGCGGCGGCTGGTGCAGGAGAACCGGCTGACAGTGGACGACCTCATCTGGCCGATCTTCGTGACGGAAGGCGACAATGTACGCGACGAGATCCCGGCCATGCCCGGCGTCTACCGGCTGTCGGTGGACCTCGCCGCCGAAGAGGCCGAGCGCGCGGCCGAGCTAGGCATCCCCGCGATCGCCACCTTTCCGCATGTGGAGCTGGGGCTGAAGGACGACGCGGGCTCGGAAATCCTCGACGACGACAATCTGATCAACCGGGCAACGCGCGCAATCAAGGAAGCGGCGCCGGAGGTGGGCGTCATCACCGACGTGGCTCTCGATCCCTTCACCAGCCACGGCCATGACGGCATCCTGCGCGACGGGATCATCCTCAACGACGAGACCGTGGCGCAGATCGCGCAGGCAGCGGTGCTGCAGGCCGCCGCCGGCGCCGACATCATCGCGCCGTCGGACATGATGGACGGCCGCGTGGGCGCCATCCGCGAGGCGCTGGACGAGGCCGGCTTCCAGGATGTGGCGATCATGTCCTATGCGACGAAATTCGCTTCCGCCTTCTACGGCCCCTACCGCGAGGCGATCGGCACGCAGGGGCTGCTGAAGGGCGACAAGAAGACCTACTACCTCGACCACGCCAACTCGGACGAGGCGATGCGCGAGATCGAGCAGGACCTAGCCGAAGGCGCCGACATGGTCATGGTGAAGCCGGGGATGCCCTATCTCGACATCATCCGCCGGGCGAAGGACGAGTTCGCCATGCCGACCTTCGCCTACCAGGTGTCGGGCGAATACGCGATGATCATCGCGGCCGCGCGGAACGGCTGGATCGACGGCGACAGGGCCATGCTGGAAAGCCTGCTGGCGTTCAAGCGCGCCGGCTGCGACGGCATCCTCACCTATTTCGCGCCGCGCGTGGCGGAGATGCTGAGAGGCTGACAGGGGGCATCCGCGGGGATAATATCGGGGCATGAGACGAGACGAGGCGATCTCCAGACTTCGCGCTGACGCGGACACCATCCGCGAAATGGGCGCGACCTCGCTCTACCTGTTCGGCTCCACCGCCCGTGATCGCGCGAAGGCGGCAAGCGACCTCGACCTGTTCATCGACTACGACACCAGCCGACGGTTCTCGCTGGTCGATCTCGTGGGAATTCAGCAGGTGCTGGAGCACAGGATGGGAGTGAGGATCGACATCGCCACTCGCGACAGTCTCCACCCTCGCCTGAAGGACGAGATAGAACGCTCAGCTGTGCGCGTGTTCTGAGATGGCGAGGCGCATCTCGGTCGTCCTCGAGGAAATGCTGGAGGCGATAGACGGCATACAATCTGCGATTGGCGACAAGACGCTCGATGATTTTTCGAATGACTGGCTGTTGAAGCACGGCGTGCAGCGAGGACTGGAGATCATTTCCGAGGCCGCGCGGCATCTGCCGGACAGCTTGCTGACCGAGACGGCCGACCTGCCGTGGTTCCAGATACGCGGCATCGGCAATTTCCTGCGCCACGAGTACCACAAGATATCCGACGCCATCGTCTGGGCCACTGCCGTCGACGACCTGCCGCCGCTGCGGCTGGCAATCGTCGGACTGCGCCAGAATCTGGACGAGACGGAATGACGCTCGAACGCTTCTTCATCCTCGCGGCGGGGCTGTGCGGCGCGGCCGGGGTGGCGCTGGCGGCGACGGCCGCGCACCAGGGCGGCGGCAACCTCGCCACGGCGGCGCAGTTCCTGCTTTTCCATGCCCCGGCGGTGCTGGCCATCGGGCTTGCCGGCGGAACGCTGGCGCTGCGGACCGGCGGCAGCGTGCTACTTGCCGGGCTGGCGCTTTTTGCCGGAGACCTGACGATGCGTCACTATGCGGGCACGGCGCTGTTTGCGTTTGCCGCGCCCACGGGCGGGACGCTGATGATCGCCGGCTGGCTGCTGATCGGGCTTTCGGCGCTGCGGCGCGGCCCGCCACCGGCCGCCGGGCGCGACTGAGCGCGAGCCGGCGCGGCCGGACCGGCTTCACACAACTTTACATTGGGCCGGAACGGCCGAAACGTGGCGCGCCTAGTTTGGGCTTCGTCGCGGCGGGCAAGCCGCATCAACGAAGGACAGCACAGATGCAGACGATCGAACACGAACCGGCCGGCCCGGCCGGGAACGAGACCGGCCCGCAGGCCAAGGGCAAGTGGAGCAGGCGGCTGATCGTCGGCGGCGTCGCGATCGCGGCGCTGGCCGGCGTCGGAGTGGCCGGCGCGCTCAGCCAGGATTTCGGCGGCATGCACCGCTTCGGCATGGGCGAAGGCGGCATGCAGCAGGCAGCGTTCCGCCACCACGGCCCGGGCTTCGGCATGGGCGGACCCGGCATCGGCCGCATGCTCTCGGGCATCGACGCCACCGCCGAGCAGAAGGACAAGCTGGAGGCGATCATGGATACGCTGCATGACGATGTGCGGCCGATCATGCGCAGCTTCCGCGACACGCGCGAGGAGCTGACCGACCTGCTGGCGGCGCCGACCGTGGATGCCGCCGCGGTGGAGAAGCTGCGGGCCGAACGGCTGGCGGGCGTCGACGAGGCGTCGAAGAAGGTGGCCGCCGCACTGGTGCAGGCGGCCGCGGTGCTGACGCCGGAGCAGCGCGCCAAGCTGAAGGAGAATTTCGAGGATCGCGGCTGGGGCCGGCGCTGGTAAACTGCCCGCGGCATCCGAATCGGAGCACGGCATGGCGGACCAGGTTCTCATCGTCGACGACGACCGGCGCCTGGCCGCCATGCTGGCCGAATATCTTGCCGGCAACGGTTTTCGAACGCACGCCGTGGAAACCGCGGGCGCGGGCATAGCCGAACTGGCGCGGCTGGCGCCCGACGCCATCATCCTCGACGTGATGCTGCCCGACATGGACGGCTTCGAGGCGCTGAGGCGCATCCGCGCCGGCTCCAACGTGCCGGTGCTTATGCTGACGGCCAAGGGCGACGAGACCGACCGCATCGTCGGCCTCGAGATCGGCGCCGACGACTACCTGCCCAAGCCGTTCAACCCGCGTGAGCTGCTGGCGCGGCTGAAGGCGATACTGCGCCGCAGCCATGGCGGGGACGCCGGGCCGCGCATGCTGCGCTTCGGCCGCCTCGAGATCGACCCTGCATCGCGCGCGGTGCGCGTGGATGGCGAGACGCGGCCCCTGACCAGCTACCAGTTCGACCTGCTGGTGGCGCTGGCGGAGAACGCAGGCCGCACGCTGACGCGCGAGCAGCTGATGGACATGGTCAAGGGCGAGGAGCTGGAGGCGTTCGACCGCTCGATCGACGTGCACGTGTCGCGCATCCGCGCCGCGATCGAGGCCGACCCGAAGCATCCCCGCCGCATCATCACCGTGCGCGGCGCGGGCTATGTCTTCGCCCGTTTCCAGGACGACGACCGATGACGCTGCGCAACAGCCTGTTCGTCAAGATATACCTGACCGTGCTGGCCAGCCTTGCGGTGGTGGCGATCGCAAGCGCGGTGTTCGTGCGCATCAGCCACGACCGCGACTTCGAGGGCTGGGCCGGGCGGCGCGACGCGTTCATCGCCGCCATGCTGCCGGCGGGCGGGGATCCGGCGCAGCTGCAGGCGACGGTGGAGCGGCTGGGCGCGGCCTTCGATGCCGACATCTCGGTCTACGACCCGGACGGGAGGTTGCTGGCAACGGTGGGAGCGCCCATTCCGCCGCGCGAGATCGGCCGCCGCCCCGCCATGCGAGGGCCGGGCCACATGCTGGTGACGCGGCTGCCGGACGGCAGGGTGGTGGCGGCGCGCCTGCGCGGGCCGGACGGCCCGGGCGGCCGCAATCCGCTCGCCTATCTGGCGCTCATCGCGGCGGTGATCGGCCTTGGCGCGTATCCGGTCGTGCGCCACCTGACCCGCCGGCTGGAGGCGCTGCGCGGCGGCGTCGAGCGCTGGGGCGAAGGCCGGCTCGACACGCGCGTGGCGATCTCCGGCAATGACGAAGTGGCGGCGGTGGCGGCAAGCTTCAACCGCGCGGCCGACCGCATAGAGAAGCTGCTTGAAGCGCATCGCTCGCTGCTGGCCAATGCCAGCCACGAGTTGCGCTCGCCGCTGGCGCGGCTGCGCATGGCGATCGACCTCGAGGAAGGCGGCAGGGCCGGCCGCGTGCGTGACGAGATCGTGCGCAACCTCGGCGAGCTCGACGCGCTGGTGGAGGAGATATTGCTGGCGAGCCGCCTCGACCACATCGACAAGCTGGAGCATCGCGAGACGATCGACATGATGGCGCTGGCGGCCGAGGAAGGCGCACGCTCCGGCGTGGAGGTGACGGGCGAGACCGCACTGGTTTCCGGGGACCCGAAGCTGCTGACGCGGCTCGTGCGCAACCTCATGCAGAACGCGCTGAAGCATGGCGCACCGCCGGTGACGGCACATGTGCAGGCAGCGGAAGGAAAGGTGGAGCTGAGGGTGCGCGACCACGGGCCTGGACTCCCCGCGGGCGCAGGCGAACGGGTGTTCGAGCCGTTCTACCGGCCGGCGGGGCGCAGCGAGACGGCCGGTGGCTGGGGCCTGGGACTGGCGCTGGTGCGCCAGATCGCGGGCCACCATGGCGCAACGGTCCGGCACGAGGCGCCGGCCGATGGCGGCGCCTGCTTCGTGGTCACTTTCCCCGCCGCGACAAAGGCTTGAGGCGGCCGGCTGGGAAATCGATTCAGAGACTTCGCAAACTGATTCAACGCTGCTGCCAGGCGGGGCCGATGATTTCGATGCGGTTGGTCCAGATGTAGCCGCCGAAGCCCGGGGGATGTCGGCCAGCAGGGCGGGATCGTCGATGCCTGCCGTGCCGGGATCGCCCGCGCCATAGGGTCCGAGCAGGATGACCTCGCTGGCGGCGCCTTCGATGCGGTCGAGGAATCGGTTAGGCCAGCCCCAGAGCCAGGGCGCAACGTTGATCGGGACCATGACCTTGGTATCGCGGCAGGCGGACGGCACGATACCTGTCCAGCCATAGGCGACATAGCGGCCGAGGCAGTTGACCAGGCCGCGGCGGGTCCAGACCGCGAGATCCGGCAGCGAGGCGCGCGCACGCAGCGTCGGCGCGTCGCCGCCATATGCGCCCCAGACGGCATCCTTCCACTCCGTGTGCGCGGCGACGAGCGCGGCCAGCATGTCGCCCTCGCGCTCCTCGTTCGACTTGAAATTGACGATGAAGCGGCGGTCGGGCATCGCGGCCAGCACCTCGCGCAGCTCCGGCATCATGCCGACACCCTTGCCGCGCAGCGGGAAGGATTTGCCGCCATCGGCGGTGTAGCGGTGGCCGAGGTCGAGCGTGCGCAGATAGGCCATGTCGTGGTCGCGGGTGCGGCCCGACCCATCGGTGCGGCAGTCGAGCGTCCAGTCGTGGACCACGGCGAAGAGGCCGTCGGTGGTCGGATGCACGTCCAGCTCGACGATGTCGGCGCCGGCGGAAAACGCGGCCTGCATGGAAGGCAGCGTGTTCTCGATGAAATCATGCCGGGGCGGGTCGATGCGCTCGGCGGTGCAGGTCTCGTTGTCGAGGTTCTCGCGATGGTATGTCTGGTGGACGCCGCGATGAGCGATCAGCCGCGCGGTGCCCTCGGGCGCCGGCGCCAGCAGCGACGTGTTCAAAAGCCAGATGGCGGCGACGGCCACGGCGAGGCCGAACAGAATCTTTCGGATCATACGATTCCCTCCGGGAGGGTTGGTCGCCAAGCGGCATGGTGGAACTAAGGCGACGTCCTGCCAGAAGGTGCGCGGGCCGGGGCGCGAGCAGGTAGACCGCGGCCACGATCCTCGGAGGTCATGGCACCTGCGGCGCGCCGGGGCCCGCGCCCATCCTGTTCCAGGCGTCGAGCCCGGCGATCTTGTAGGCCTCGGCCAGCGTCGGATAGTTGAAGGTGTTGTTGACGAAGAAGTCGACCGTGCCGCCGAGGTTGATGACCGCCTGGCCGATGTGGATCAGCTCGGTGGCGCCCTCGCCCACGATGTGGGCGCCGAGGAGGCGGCGGGTCTCTAGCGCGAAGATCAGCTTCAGGAAGCCGGAATCGACGCCCATGATGTGGCCACGCGAGGTCTCGCGGAAGCGCGCGACGCCGATCTCGTAGGGCGTGCCGGCGGCGCGCACCTCCTCCTCCGACTGGCCGACGGTCGAAATCTCGGGGACGGCATAGATGCCATAGGGAAACGTCTCGGGCGGCGGCGGCAGGGCGACGCCGAAGGCATGGCAGGCGGCCACCCTGCCCTGCTCCATCGAGGTCGAGGCGAGGCTGGGGAAGCCTATCACGTCACCAGCGGCATAGATGTGCGGCACGCTGGTCTGGAAGGTGGCGGGGTCGACGCGGATGCGGCCGCGGCTGTCGACCTCGATGCCCAACGCATCGAGACCGAGCGCGCCGATATTGCCGGACCGGCCGGCCGCGTAGAGCACCACGTCGGACCGCACGGTGCGGCCGTCGGCCAGCGTGACCTCGGCCGAATCGGGCCTGGCCGACACCTGCTTGACGGCGCTGCCCAGGCGCACTGCCATACCGCGGTCGCGCAGCTGGTGGATGAAGTCGTCCACGATCTCGCGGTCGACAAAATCGAGCACGGTGTCGCGCGGCTCGACCAGCGTAACCGGCACGTCGAGGGCGGAGAAGATGGTGGCATATTCGACGCCGATGACCCCGCCGCCGATGACGGTGAGCGTGCGCGGCAGGCGTTCGAGGTCGAGGATCTCATCGCTGTCGACGATACGGCGCCCGTCGAAAGGAACGTGGTCGGGTCGGTACGGGCGCGTGCCGACGGAGATGAGCGCCTTGTCGAAGGACGCCTCGGTCTGCTCCTCGGTCTCGGTGACCAGACGGATGCGGTTTGCATCGACGAAGGACGCGGCGGCACGCTGGCTGCGCACGGCATTGCGCATGAACTGGTGCTGCAGCACCTCCACCTCGTGGTCGAGCGTCTTGTGCAGGCGCTGGATGATGTCGGCGACGAGTATTTCCTGCTTCACGCGGTAGCCGCGGCCGTAGAAGCCGCGCTCGCGGAAGCCGGAGAGATTGAGCACCGTCTCGCGGATCGTCTTGGAGGGGATGGTGCCGGTGTGCACAGAGACACCGCCTAGCCTGCGGCCCTGGTCCACGACCAGGACCGACTTGCCCAGCTTGGCCGACTGCACTGCGGCGCGGCGCCCGGCCGGGCCGCTTCCGACCACCACCATGTCGTAATGCTGCATGGAACACCCTTCCCCGAATCGCGCGAGCGCACGACCACCCTCGCGCCCCGAGCTAGCGCCAGGCTGGCCTCGCACGAGGCAGAACGGCATGCTCGTCTTGATATCGGGCCCGCAACACCCATGTGAAGGAAGCCGGCCGAGGGCCGGCAACGATCGAAGGAATGACGATGAACAGCCAGGTACTGGACGGAGAGATCATCAACAATCGTCTCGAGGACGTGCGCGTCTATGACGGCGTGCGCACGCGGCGCATCTTCGCCTTCCTGATCGACTACCTGATCGTGGGCCTGCTGATGATCCCGTTCGCGATCCTGGTGGCGCTGCTGGGCGTGCTGACGCTCGGCCTCGGCTGGATGCTGTTCGGAATACTCTTTCCGGCTGTGGCGCTGATCTACATCTGGAACACGCTGGGCGGGCCGAACCAGGCGACGGTGGGCATGCGCATGATGGAGCTGCGGCTGGAGCGGCTCGACGGCCGCCCCGTCGACGGCATGCTGGCGGTGGTGCATTCGGTGCTGTTCTGGGCGGCGAACGCGATCCTGACGCCGCTGGTGCTGCTGGTGACGCTGTTCACCGACCGCAAGCGCACCCTGCACGACCTGCTGCTGGGCACGGTGGTGGCGCGCAGCGACCGCTGATTTCCCGGCTCGGCCGGCAGCCAAGCGGCCGACAAACCAAGTTATCTGGAAGGCGCCCGCTTGGACGAGGGGCGCGCTCACACCGGATTGAGCGGCGGCAGGGCCAGGTTCAGTATTCTTCGGTTGACGTTTTCGCGGGCGCGTCCAAGCTAGGCGAAGGGTGAATCCCCCGCATGACGCATCGATGACGCACCACACGACGCAATCGCCGCAGTTCTTCCTCACCGCGCCCTCGCCCTGCCCCTACATAGACGGGCAGTTCGAGCGCAAGGTGTTCACGCATCTGGTCGGCCAGAAGGCGCCGGAATTGAACGACCTGCTGACGCAGGGCGGCTTCCGGCGCTCGCAGAACATCGCATACCGCCCGGCCTGCGAGCACTGCCGCGCCTGCGTGTCGGTGCGCATCATCGCCGGAGAGTTCACGCCCACGCGCAACATGCGGCGCATATCGCAGCAGAATGCCGACCTGATCGGCGCCGTGCACGACGCCGAGCCGACCACCGAGCAGTATTCGCTGTTCCGTGCCTATCTCGACGCGCGCCACCGCAAGGGCGGCATGTCGGACATGACCGTGCTGGACTACGCCATGATGGTGGAGGACACCCATGTCGACACCAAGATCATCGAATACCGCAAGCGGGGTCCCGACAGCTTCATCACCGGCAAGGGCCAGGGCGAACTGATCGCGGTGGCGCTGACGGACCGCATGGGCGACGGCATGTCGATGGTCTATTCCTTCTACAATCCGGAATTCTCCGACCGCTCGCTCGGCACCTACATGATCCTCGACCACATCGAGCGGACGCGGGCCGCCGGCCTGCCCCATGTCTATCTCGGCTACTGGGTCAACGGGTCGCGCAAGATGGCCTATAAGGTCCGTTTCCAGCCGCAGGAGCATCTCGGGCCGAAGGGCTGGGAACGCTTCGCGGCCGAGAGCTGACCTGCCTGCAGCCAGTCGCTGCGCCCTTCCCCGCCCCATCCCGGAGACCACGTTGGCCGCGGCCGAGACCAACCACGCCAAGGGACTGACGCTGACCGCGATCGGCGGACTGGCGCTGACGGTCGACATCCCGCTGATCAAGCTCGCATCGGGCGACGCGTGGTCGATCCTGCTGGTGCGCTGCGTGGCGACGTTCTTCTCGGCGCTGACGATCTGGCTCATCTGGCGGGCATGGGCCAGGAACGTGCCGCCGCTGGTACCGGGCTGGGCGGGCGTGGCGGTGGCCGCGCTCTACGGCATCTCGTCCATCACCTTCATCACCGCCATCTACACCACCTCGACCGCCAACACGGTGTTCATCCTGGCGTTCAACACCATGTTCGCGGCGATCCTGTCCTGGGTGTTCCTGAAGGAGCGGCCGCGGCCGGCGACCTTCGCGGCGATGGCGGCGATGATCTTCGGCGTCGGCGTGATCGTGTCGGACTCGGTCGGCTCCGGCAATCTGTTCGGCGACCTGATGGCCACCTGCTCGGCCTTCCTCATCGCCACCGCGATCACCATCACGCGGGCCACCGGCAAGGACATGGGCTTCACGTCGCTCGTCTCGGTGCTGCTGCCAGCCACGGTCGCTGCCTTCATGGTGGCCGACCAGGGTTTTCGCATCGACGTGCCGTGGTGGATCATCTTCAACGGCGCGGTGATCATGCCGCTCGCCTTCTTCTGCCTCGCGACCGGGCCGAAATACATTTCCGGGCCGGAGGTGGCGATGTTCTACCTGCTGGAGACGGTGCTCGCGCCGGTGTGGGTGTGGCTGATCTTCTCGGAGGCGCCGACGACGCGCAGCCTGGTCGGCGGCGTCATCCTGATCGGCGCGCTGGTGGCGCACTCGCTGTGGCAACTGTGGGACGGACGCCGGCGGCGGGCCGCACGCGTGCTGCGCCACCCGGTGTAGCGCGGCTCAGCGCCCGAAGCGTGCACCCGCCCCGCGCTCTGCCGCGCGGGCCAGGAACTGCGCGCCGAAATAGAGGAACACGGCGCCGAAGAAGAGGTCGGGCAGCATAGTGCGCCAGGGCAGGCTGGCGTCGAGATAGGCGCGGGTCGGGTCAGAGCGGCTGTAGTAGACCGGAAGCGGGTGACCGGTCATGCGCGCGAACTCGGCCCGGCGGTAGAGCGCCAGGAGCCGCCGGTCCTCGGGCGCGGAGCGGTCGGCAAGGCCGGCGCCGCTGGCCGTGACCAGGCCGGCCGGCGTGTCGAACTCATAGGAAACCGACAGAAGCATCTCGGACCCGCCGCCGGGAGCGCCGGTGCGAACCTCGGTGATGGCCGCGGACAGGACACGCGCCTCGGCAACCGGCCAGAACCGCACCGAAATCGACGTCGCCATCTGATCCCACGGCAGGCGGGCAAGCCGCGCCGACCCAAGGCCCGCCAGCGCGGCGCCCAGCAGTGCCAGAACGACCAAGACGAGGCCCGCGCGAAGCGGGCGCCGGCCGCCGATGCGGCCGGCAGAGTGCGAGATGTATGCCATGTTCCGGCCCCCCGACCGAAAGATCAGGAGTGGAGGCTAGCGCACGGACATTGCCATTCGCGGAAAGGATTCGCTCAAATTCGAACGAAGCGGCGCTCACCCACCCGATAGGGCAAACAGCCAGCGGGCGTGGTCCGGCAGCAGTTCCGGCGCCAGCCAGCCGACGAGCGCCATCGCCGCGAGGTGACACAGGAAGAGCGCTGCCAGGATTTTCAGCCAGCCGCCCGATGCCATGACGACGCCCCCGGCCGAAGGCGCGGCGATCAGGCCGCGGTCCGACCCGGGCTGGGCGGCGGCAGCCGGTCGGCCGGCGAGACGATCATGGGCTTGCGCAGCCGCGCCAGACGCGAGGCGGCCTGCGCGATCTCCTCCGAAGGCTCGATGGCGGAGACGAGAATGGCGGTGTCGTCCGAGACCAGCCGGCGTATGGCGTCCGCATCCGCGGGGCCGCATTCCACGACGACGATGTCATAGGCGGTCGTCAGCGATTCCAGGATGATGGGCAGGCGCTCGGCCGCCCGCATGGCGCGCGCAGCATTAGCGGTGCCGACGGGAATGACGTGGCAGGCCGAATAGAGATCGGTGTGGATGACGTCGGCGAACTGCGCCTCGGACACCAGCAGGTTGGTGATGCCGGTGTAGCGGCTGCTCTCAAGCATCGGACGCGAGGCCGCGCCGGAGGCCGTCAGATCGAGCATTACGACGCGCAGACCGGAATCGGCGATCTCGCGCGCCACCAGCACGCTTGCCGCCGCGCCGTCGTCGCCTTCGGGGGAGACAAAAATGGCACGGGTCGCCCCGCCTGCGATGAGGCTTTCGGCGGCGCGCTCGACGGCCACCTCCTCTATCGTGCGGCGCAGGGGTTCGCGCCTGGGCTCGACCGGCTCCATCCGCTCCACCGGCCGGTGCAACGGCGCGGGCGCGGGAGCCAGCGGCTCGGGCGCAGCCTGCACTGCCGGCTCGTGGGAAGCCTGCACCGGCAGCGCCACCGGTTCAACGCGCGTTTCAAGCGGGGGTTCGCCAACAGCGGCGACCGGCATCGGAGCGGCATCCACCGGCTCGAAATGCGCGGTGGCCGCGGGCCGCATCGCACGGCCGCTGAACAGCTCGCGCAGCAGCGTGACGATGGCCATGACCAGCAGCGAGGCGACGAAGGCGGCGCCGACGATCGGCAGTATCTTCGGGAAATAGGGTTCGGCCGGCACGGTGGCGCGCGAGAAAATGCGCGCGTCGGCGGGCAGGTAGTTGCGGTCGGCTCGCGACGTGGCCTCGCGGTATCGTGTGAGATAGGATTCCAGCAGCTCGCGCTGGGCGGCGGCCTCGCGTTCGAGAGCGCGCAGTTCGACCGATTCCTCGCCGGCACGCGCCGACTCCGCCTTGAGCCGGTTGACCTCGGCGATGAGGCTTTCCTCGCGAGCCTTGGCGGTCTCGACCTGGTTCTCGAGGCTGGCCTGCACCTTGCGGGTTTCGGCGCGGATCTGGGTTTCGAGATCGGCGAGCTGCGAATTGAGCGAGCGGATGCGCGGATGGTTGGGCAGCAGGGTCGTCGACAGGTCGGCGATCTCGCTGCGCAGCTGCACCTCGCGCTCGCGCAGCCGTTCGATGAGGCCGGAGGCGAGAATTTCGGGGATGGAGTCGAGCGAAGCGCCGTTCTGCAGGGCCGCGCGCAGCGCCCGCGCGGTGGCTTCGGCGGCGGCGCGGTTGGCGCGCACGCGCGACAGCTCGCTGGAGACTTCCGACAGCTGCTGGGCAGACAGGGTCGAGGTGCTGTCGGCGCCGACGAAAAGGTCCGACTGGCCGCGATATTCGGCGACACGCGCCTCGGCGGCCTTCACCTTCTCGCGCAGGTCGGCGATTTCCGGCGCCAGCCAGTCGGTGGCATCGGCGTTCGACTGAAGCTTAGCCGCCTGCTGGACGGCGACGTAGGCTTCGGCCAGCGCGTTGGGAACGGCGGCGGCGAGCTCGCGGTCCTCCGACGAGAACTCGATGACGATGACGCGCGAGCGCTCGACGCGGTACACGTCCAGCTTCTGGCGGAAGGCCCGCAGGGTGCGCTCTTCCGGCGGAAGCGCGCTGGGATCGCTCTGCAGGCCTACCAGGATCAATGCGCGGCCGACGATCGAAGGCTCGGCATCGAACTCGGCACGGCTGGCAAGATCGAGATCGCGCGCGACCTTCTTGAGAATGTCGGTGGAGGTGATGACCTCGACCTGGCTGGTGACCCCCTCCTCGTCGAGGATGGGGGCCGCGCGATCGCCATTGCGGTCGATGCGGGTTATCTCGGATTCGCGCGTTTCGATGAGGATGCGGGTCTCGCCCATGTAGCGCGGCGTCACCAGATAGGTGACGGCGAAAGCCAGCAGGGTGACCGCCAGGGCGACGACGAGAATGCGCCGCCAGTCGCGGGCAATGCTCGCGAAGAGCCGGCCGAGATCGATGTCGACATCGCTTGCGGTGGTCCGATCGTTCGCCATGGTGCGACTCCGCTCCGAATGCCGGCAACGTAAACGGGCATGGTAACCGGCTGGTTAAGAGGCAGCGTGCTGGAAGCGCCGACCGGACGCACGCTTTACCCGGCATTAACCCTAACGGGACGATAACGGCACGAGAGAGCCGGCGCGTTCCGGCACCCTGTTCGAGGTGTGATGCAGTCATGCATAGCCGTGTCGTCCTTTCCTCAGCGCTGGCAGCCGTGCTTCTGCTCGCAGGCTGCTCGGGATATCGCGCTCCACCGCCCGCCTTCCACCAGGCGACGATGCGACCCTATGTGCTGGACGCCGGCGACAGCATGCGGATCACCGTTTTCGAGCAGGAAGCGCTGACCAACACCTACGCGGTCGACCAGGCCGGCTATGTGTCGTTCCCGCTGGTGGGGGCCGTGCCTGCGCGAGGCCGCACCACCGCCCAGCTGGAGAGCGAGATCGCCGCCCGGCTGCGCAACGGATATATCCGCGACCCCGACGTTTCGGTGGAGGTGGAACGCTACCGGCCGATCTTCATCATGGGCGAAGTGGGCGCCGCGGGGCAGTATTCCTACGTGCCCGGCATGACGGTGCAGAAGGCGATCGCCGCAGCCGGCGGCTATTCGGCGCGCGCACAGCAGGCGGACGTGGACATCACCCGCAACGTGAACGGCAAGATCCTCACCGGGCGCGTGGTCACCTCCGACCCGCTGCTGCCCGGCGACACGGTCTATGTACGCGAGCGGCTCTTCTGACCCGTGTTGCCAGGGCACATGACAATCGTGGAAGGCGCGCAGGCGGAGCGGACCTCACGTGAAGCAGAGACTGCGCATCGTTCACTGCTTTCGCTCCCCGGTGGGAGGGATATTCCGGCATGTGCGCGACCTGGCGCAGGCGCAGGTCGCGGCCGGGCACGAGGTGGGGATCGTATGCGATTCCTCGACCGGCGGCGCCTTCGAGCAGCAGCTGATGGCGCAGATCGAGGACACACTGCCGCTGGGCATGCGGCGCACGCCGATGCAGCGCCATGTGGGGCTGGGAGATATCGGCGCCGCGTGGCGCACACACCAGATCATCAAGGAATTGAAGCCGGACGTGCTGCACGGGCACGGCGCCAAGGGTGGCGCCTACGCGCGGCTGTTCGGCTCGCTGTTTCGGGTTTCCAGGTCTCGCGTAGCCCGAATCTATTCACCGCATGGCGGCAGCCTGCACTATGACGAAACGAGCGTCGCAGGCAGGCTGATCTTCGGCACAGAGCGCCTGATGGGCGCCTTCACCGACCAGCTGCTCTTCGTTTCGGGATACGAGCAGCGAACCTACCTGCACAAGGTGGGCCGCCCGCGGACTCCATATCGGCTGGTCTATAACGGTTTGCGCGCCGACGAGTTCGAGCCGGTGGAGACACGGCCCGACGCGGCCGATTTCGTCTATGTCGGGATGATGCGCGACCTGAAGGGACCCGACCTCTTCATCGACGCGCTGGCGGAAGCCGCCCGCACCACGGGGCGGCGGCTGAGCGCCATCATGGTTGGCGACGGCACCGACCTGCCCCGCTATCGGGACCAGGCGGCGCGCCTGCAAGACAGGATCGAGGTGACGTTCCGCCCCGCCATGCCGGCGCGGGAGGCCTTCGCGCTGGGCCGCGTGATGGTGGTGCCGTCGCGCGCCGAGGCGATGCCCTATATCGTGCTCGAGGCATTGGCCGCGGGCCGGCCGATCATCGCAACCGCGGTGGGAGGCATTCCCGAGATACTGGGCCGCGATTCACCGGCGCTGGCCGAGCCGTCGGCTGCCAGCCTGGCGAGCCGCATGGCGGATGCGGCCAACGGCGGCATCGCGCTGAAGGCGGCGATGCCGCCATCGGCGGACCTGCTCGCCCGCTTCAGCGCCAGGACGATGGCCGAACAGATCGAGGCGGCCTACCGCGAAGCGCTCGGCGAGGTTGCGGACCGTTAGACGTTTCGCATCTCCCGCAATGGAATCTTAGGCATCGCCGGGTACTGTCGGACGCCAGCCTGTACGCTGGCTTTCGCGCGTTCCCGAGTATCCCGATGCGTAACCTTGAACCGGCCAACCCCTTCTCGCCCGACGCCGTGCGCGGCTTCGCGGAGGCTTCCGCGAAAGCGGACGAAAACGCGGAGCTGAACCAGATCGCGCGCCAGGTGGCCGCGCAGTACCGCCGCGATACGATGTCCCCGGTCATGGTCAGCGGCTATCTGCGGCTGATCGAGTTTGCGCTGCTGGCGCTGTGCGGCGCGGTGATGTTCGCGTTGTATGTCGGTTTCGACACACATCTGACGTGGGAGTATCCCGCGCTCATCGTCGGCGGCTCGCTGCTGGCGGTGCTGCTGCTGGAGCTGGCCGACACCTACCAGATATCCACGCTGCGAAACCCGGTGGGGCACCTCGGCTCGCTGCTGCTGGTTTGGTCCGGGACCTTCGCGCTGATGTCGCTTGCCGGCTTCTTCCTCAAGATGTCGGCCGACTTCTCGCGGGTCTGGTTCGGCGGCTGGTTCGTGACCGGCGTGCTGGCCCTGCTCGCGCTGCGGCTGCTCGTCGCGCGCTTCGTGCGCCGCTGGGCCCGCAACGGAGCGATGGAGCGGCGGGCGATCATCGTGGGCGGCGGCAAGAGCGCGGAGGGGCTGATCCGCTCCATCGAGGCGCAGGCCTACAACGACATCCGCATATGCGGCATCTTCGACGACCGCGACGACCGGCGCTCGCCGCCCGTCGTGGCCGGCTATCCCAAGCTCGGCACGATCGCCGAGCTGACGGCATTCGCCCGCATCGCCCGCATCGACATGCTGATCGTGTCGCTGCCGATCTCGGCGGAGAAGCGCGTGCTGGCGATGCTGAAGAAGCTGTGGGTGCTTCCGGTCGACATACGCCTGTCGGCGCATTCGGCCGAGCTGCAATTCCGCCCGCGCGCCTATTCCTACATCGGCTCGGTGCCGATGCTGGACATATTCGACCGGCCGATCAACGACTGGGACTCGGTCGCCAAGCGCGCCTTCGACATCGTCTTCAGCCTGATCGGCATCGTGGCGTTCTCACCGATCATGCTGGCCACCGCCATCGCCATCAAGCTGGACAGCCGGGGCCCGGTCTTCTTCAAGCAGAAGCGGCACGGCTTCAACAACGAGGTGATCGAGGTCTTCAAGTTCCGCTCCATGTATGCGGACCAGTCCGACCCGACGGCGAAGAAATCGGTGACCAAGAACGACCCGCGCGTGACCCGCGTCGGCCGTTTCATCCGCAAGACCTCCATCGACGAGCTGCCGCAGTTCTTCAACTCGCTGATGGGTTCGCTGTCGCTCGTCGGGCCGCGGCCGCACGCGGTGGCGGCGCAGTCGCACAACCTGCTCTACACCGAAGTGGTGGACGGCTATTTCGCGCGCCACAAGGTGAAGCCCGGAGTCACCGGCTGGGCGCAGATCAACGGCTGGCGCGGCGAGATGGACACGGACGAAAAGATTCGCAAGCGCACCGAGTTCGACCTGTTCTACATCGAGAACTGGTCGCTGTGGCTCGACCTCAAGATCCTGTTCCTGACGCCGATACGGCTGCTCAACACGGAAAACGCCTATTGAGCGCCGCGGCCCAGCCAGCCGCCGGCGTCGCGCTGCCGCGCGCGGCCGTCAACGCCAAGCTGATCGCGCTGATCTCCTCGGCGGCCGTCGCGTTCGCCGTGTTCACGACCGGCTTCGTGGTGGTGGAGCCGGCGCCCTACGAGCTGGTGCTGGCGGTGCTGATGCCGGTCTGGGCGCTGTTCGGGCTGCGCATCTCGCGCACGGTGGCGCCAATGGCAGCGCTGCTGGTGCTGTTCGTCATCGGCGGCATGATTTCGATGACGCAGCTGAAGGAACTGGGCGACATCCCGCTCTACATCACGGTGACGCTGTTCCTGGCGCTGACCGGCGTGTTCTTCGCGGCCCTGCTGGAGAGCCGGCCCGACCTCTACGGCCTGATCTTCTGGGCCTGGACGGCGGCGGCTATCGCCACATCGGCGCTCGGCATAGCGGGCTATTTCGGCGCATTCCCAGGCGGGATGTTCACGCTCTACGACCGCGCCGCCGGCGCCTTCAAGGACCCCAACGTGTTCGGGCCCTTCCTGGTGCTGCCGGCGACATTCATGCTGCAGAAGATACTGGCCGGGCGCAGCGCGGCAATGCCGCTCTACATCGCGATCCTGCTGTTCCTGTCGGCGGGCGTGTTCTTCTCGTTCTCGCGCGGGGCGTGGGGGCTGTATGCCTTCTCCGCCGTCATGCTGACCGGCGCGCTCTACCTGCAGAGCAACAGCAACCTGTTCCGCCTGCGCATCCTGATGATGAGCGTCGTGGCCGCGGCCGCGCTGGTGATCGCGCTGGTGGTGGCGCTGCAGTTGCCCGGCGTCGCCGACATCTTCTCGGAGCGCGCGCAGCTGGCGCAATCCTACGACACGGCGCGACTTGGGCGCTTCGCCCGCTTCGCCATCGGCTTCCAGATGGCGATGGAGCACCCGCTGGGCATCGGCCCGCTGGAATTCGGGCAGATGCTGGGCGAGGACACGCACAATATCTGGCTGAAGGCTCTGCTGGACTATTCGTGGCTGGGGTTCGCCGCATACCTGACGCTGATCGCGCTGACGGTGGGCGGCGGCTTCCGCATCCTGTTTCGGGACCGGCCGTGGCAGCCCTGGCTGCTGGTGGCCTATATCGTGTTCGTCGGACACGTGCTCGTCGGCACCGTGATCGACACCAATCACTGGCGGCATTTCTACCTGATGCTGGGCATGATCTGGGGCGCCATGGCACTCGAGGCCAGGCATCAGAGGCAGGCGGCCAGGAGGCCAGCGCCACCTCCCGCGCGCAGCCGGCGGGTGACTTGAGGCCATAAATATATTAGAAATGACTTAGGTCCGGGCGCAGCATCCATAGGCGTCCGGGGGAATTTTTTCATATTATCAAAGTCTTTTCGAGCGCACGACATTGAATACAGGCAAGACCACTCAAGCAGACTCACTGACCGAATTGCTGGAACTGGCATCCCGGTCGATGCACTCGCTCGGCTATGCGCAGGGTCTCTACCCGGCGCAATGGACGGCGCTGCGCTATTTTGCCAAGGCCGAGGACGGCAAGCGCACCGCAAGCGAGCTTGCGCGCTTCCAGGGCATGGCGACGGGCCCGGTGAGCCGCACGGTGCGGACGCTGATCGGCAAGAAGCTGATCGCCAAGGCGAAGAGCCAGCCGACCGGGCGGGCGGAACATCTCGAAGTCACCCGCTCCGGGCACTCGCTGCTGGAGCGCGACCCGATCAAGGGCGTGACCGATGCGGTGGACATGCTGTCGCCGAGCGAGCGCGCGGCGCTCGCATCGGCGCTGGAGAAGGTGATCGGCGTCGCCTCCTCGGTGTGGCCGTCGCAGCATCGCCACAAGGACTAGCCTTCCGGCCATGCCGAAAGGCCAGAGCGCAGGCTTTGACGCGGAACGCCGGCTCAGCGCGCGGTGTAACCGCCGTCGACCAGGTGGTAGCTGCCGGTGATGAAGCCTGCCTCGTCGGACAGGAGGAAGCAGGTCAGCGCCGACACTTCCTCCGGCTTGCCCAGCCGGCCCACGGGATGCAGCGACGCCAGCTGCCCCATGATGGCCGGAGTGAGGTTCTTCGACAGAAGCGGGGTGTCGATGAAGGCGGGCCCGACCGCGTTGACCCTGATGTGCTGGGCGCCGTATTCCAGCGCCGCCGTCTGGGTGAGCCCCACCAGAGCATGCTTGGCGGCGACATAGGCCGAGGAGCTTGCCCAGCCGACCGAGCCCAGGATCGACGACATGTTGACGATGGCGCCGCCGCCCGACTTGAGCATGGCGGCAATCTGGTACTTCATGCCGTAGAACACGCCGTTGAGGTTGATGTCGATGACCTGCTGCCAGCCATCCAGCGGATAGTCGGCGATGGCGGCCTGGGGACCGCCGATGCCGGCATTGTTGACCGCAAGGTGGAGACCGCCGAACGTGTCGACGGCGAAGATCACCATCTCGCGCACCGAACCGGCGTCCGCCACGTCGACGCGGAATGCCCGCGCCTGGCCACCGGCAGAAACGATCTGCCTGGCCATCCTCTCGGCCGCATCCTTGTCGATATCGGCGCAGATGACCTTCGCCCCGCCCCTGGCCAGCTCACCGGCGATGGCAGCGCCGATGCCGGAACCGGCGCCGGTCACGATTGCCGACTTGTCCTGAAACCTACTCATGATTCATCCCGATCGGTTGCGACGACGCGGCGCCGTCTGTGAGTTTGGGCGAACCTAGTGGCGCGGAGCGGTGCCGTCATTGACCTCGCTCAATCCGCGCCGGCGCGCAGCCCTTCACCGGCGACGGCGGTCCGACCACTTCTCGATCTCCATGACCAGCAGCACCAGGCTGGCGCAGCCGAGCAGCACGCCCCATTCGGCCAGCGACACGGGCGCGAGGCTGAGCGTGCCGGCGAGAAACGGCACGTACATCGCGGCAATGTGCAGGCCCTGCGCGGCCAGCACTCCGACGACAAGCAGAGGATTGGACAGGACGCTCTGCCGGAAGACCGAGCGCCGCTCGGACCGGCTGTTGAACGTCTGGAAATTTTCGAAAAGCACCATGAGGAGCAGCAACAGGTTGCGCGCCGCGAACTCGGAATAGCCATTGGCGAGCAGCCACCAGAACAGGACGAACCCGCCGCCGCCGATCGCCAGCGCGGAATGGAGGATGCGGCGCAGCATGATCCGGTCGAAGATCGGCTCTCCCGGCCGACGGGGCGGAAATGCAAGCTCGTCGCCTTCCGCCTTCTCGGCGGCGAGGAAGACATCCTGGATGCCGTTGGTCACAAGGTTCAGCCACAGCAGTTGCAGCGGCAGCAGCGGCATCGGCAGACCCAGCGGGATGGCGAGCAGGAACAGCAGGACCTCGGCCGCGCCGGTGGACACCTGCATGAAGATCACCTTGCGGATGTTGGCGTAGGCCACGCGGCCTTCCCTGATACCCGCCACGATGGAGGCGAAGTCGTCGTCGGTGACGATGATGTCGGCGCTTTCCCTGGCGACGTCGGTGCCCTTGCGTCCCATGGCGACGCCGACATGGGCGTGCTTGAGGGCGGGCGCGTCGTTGACGCCGTCGCCGGTGACCGCCACGAAATGGCCGTTGCGGGCCATGGAGAGCACGATGGCGAGCTTCTGCGCCGGCTCGACGCGCGCATAGATGCGGGCGCCCTGCGTCAGCTGGTCCAGCGCGGCCTCTCCCATACCCTCGGCAGCGCGGACGGCATCGCCGGTGACAATCTGCTCGTCGCCGAAGCGGAGGCCGGCCTGGCGGGCGATGGCGGACGCGGTGCGGGGATCGTCGCCGGTGATCATCGCCACCTCGATGCCGGCGGCGCGGCATGCCGCGATCGCGGCCGGAACCTCCGGGCGCAGCGGATCCTGCATGCCGGCGAGGCCGAGGAAGACGAGATTGACAAGGTGCTGCCGACCGAAGCCGCCTTCGACCGACGGCCCAATCTCGCCCTCGGCGAAGGCCAGCACGCGCAGCCCCCGCGCAGCCATGGCCTCCTTCTGCGCCAGCAGCCTGTCGCGGTCGACCGTAACGAGCCTGCCGCCGGCGTCCATCCGGTCGGCCATGGCGACCAGGGTTTCGGGCGCGCCCTTGACGAAGATGCGGGTGGCCCCGCCGCCTGCGTGGAAGGAAGCCGCGTAGCGCAGGTTGGGCTCGTAGGGGATGCGGGCCACCAGCGGATGGCGGGAACGCAGTTCGGTATCGGCGAACCCGGCCTTGCGCGCGGCGACGAGCAGGGCAACGTCCACGGTGTCGCCAAGGCCGGTCCACCCGTTCTCGCTCTCGACGAGCGAACCCTCGTTGGGCAGGGCCGCGGCGCAGAGCAGCTTGGCGGCGCGCGCACGCGCGTCGGAGAGGCCAAGCCGGGGCGAACTGATGCTGCACGCGTCAAGCTCAGGGCCAGTCTCGAACAGAACCTGCGTGCTATCGGGAAGGCAGACTTCGGTGACCGTCAGCTCGTTCATCGTCAGCGTACCGGTCTTGTCGGTAGCGATCACGGTGCAGGAGCCGAGCGATTCGACCGCCGGCATGTTGCGCACGATGACGTTTGCGCTGGCCATGCGGCGCATGGCGATGGCCAGCGCTATCGAGATCGCCACCGGCAGGCCTTCGGGTATGGCGGAGACGGCGAGGCCAACCGACATGAGGAACAAGTCGTGCAGCGCCATGCCGCGCAGCAGCCCGACGACGGCGAGCAGGGCTATCGCCGCCGCGACCGCGATGGCGATCGCTCGCGAGAAGCTTTCGAGCCGGATCATCAGCGGCGGCTGCGACGCGGCGCGCCCACCGATCAGGCCGGCGATCCTGCCGATTTCGGTGGCGGCGCCGGTTGCGACCACAATGCCACGGCCGCGGCCACGGGTGACCATCGTGCCGGCGAAGACCGTGCCATCTCCGGCAGCCGAGATCAGCTTCCTCACCGGCGCCGACTCGCCCGTGAGCAGGGATTCGTCGCACTGGAGGTCCTGCGCCTCGATGAGGCGCATGTCTGCCGGCACACGGTTTCCCGCCTCCAGCAGAACGAGGTCGCCCGGCACGATGGCACGCGTCTGAAGCTCGACCTTGCCGCCGTCGCGCATGACCATCGAATGCGGCTGCTCCATGCTGCGAAGCGCGGCGGCGGCGCGCCCGGCCGAATGCTCCTGGACGGTGCCGATGATGCCGTTGAGCAGCAGTACGGCGGCGATGAAGGCGGCGTCCTTGAGGTCGCTGAAGGCGACCGAGACCAGGGCAGCGGCCAGCAGGATGTAGATCAGCGGGCTGAGGAACTGGTGGAGGAAGGTGACCGCCACCGAGGGCGGGCGCGCCTCGGGCAGCGCGTTGGGGCCGAACGACGCGAGCCGCGCCGCCGCCTCGGCCGAGGACAGGCCGCCATCGCCGGTCGTGGCATGCTGGGAGACATCCATGGCCGCGCATACCGGCCGGCACGGCCGCCGGCCTTGATATCGGTCAACGTGGCTGCGTCGCGGGAGCCCCGCTCAGCCGGACGCGGGCTGCAGCGCCAGCGTGGCCACGTAGAGCGCATGGTCGTCCGGATGCGGACCGACCGCGAAGCCGAGCTCGCGGCTCATCGCCAGCATCTTCGTGTTGTCGCGATGGATGAAGCCTTCGATGCGGCCGACGCCCTCGGCTCTGGCAAAGTCGATGATGCGGCTGAACAGCGCCCAGCCGATGCCGCGCCCCTGCAGGTCGGTCCGCACCAGAAGCGCGTATTCGCCAACGACGCGATCCGGATCGCAGGACAGGCGGCCGACGCCGGCAAGCGCGCCGGTGCCGGTCTCGATCGCGACGAAAGCCATGTCACGCGAATAGTCGAGCTGGGTCAGGCGCTTCAGCATCGCATCGGGGAAGGCCTTGCGCGGTGCGAGGAAGCGCAGGCGCACATCGTCGGGAGAGATGCGCGCGAGGAAATCGGGATAGAGCTCGATGTCCGACGGCTTGATCGGACGGATGTGGTAGTCCGTGCCGCCTGCCGAAAAGTCCGATTCCCAGCCTGACGGATAGGGCCGGATCGCAAGTGCCGCATTGGGCCCCTGCTCGTCTATCCGGCCGGGGTCGATCTCGATGCGGGCGTCGAGCGCGACGACGCCGTCGGCATCGGCCAGCAGCGGGTTGATGTCCATGCCCTCGATGCAGGGAAAATCAACGACCAGCTGGGACACCGCGTTGAGGGCGGCGATCACAGCGGCGCGGTCAGCGGGGGGACGGTCGCGGAAGCCGGCGAGCAGCCTGCCGACGCGGGTGCGGGCCAGCATGTCGCCGGCCAGCACGTCATCGAGCGGCGGCAGGCCGATGGTCGTGTCGTCCACCACCTCAACCGCTATGCCGCCGGCGCCGAACAGCACCGCAGGACCGAAGATGGGGTCGCGGTTCACGCCCAGGATCAATTCCTGGGCATGCTTGCGCACGACCATTGGCTGCACGGCGAAACCCTCGACGTCGGCCTCGGGCGCACGCTCGCGCACGCGATCGCGGATTGCGCTCGCCGCGTCGGCGGCGGCCTGGGCGCTGTCCAGACCCAGCACCACGCCGCCGATGTCGGATTTGTGCGTGATGGCTTTCGACAGCAGCTTGACCACGATCTTCGGCGAGTCGCGCAACAGCTTCGTGGCTGCGCGCTTCACCTCTGCCCGCGAGCGGGCCACGATGGTTTCGGGAACCAGTATTCCGTAGGCGCCGATGACCGCCTTCGCCTCAGGCTCGGTGAGCAGCCGGCGGCCCTCCGCCGCCGCGCCGCGCAGCACCGCCTCGGCCTGCGCCCGGTCGGCCCGGATGTCCTCGCCGCGGCTGCCTGGCACCCGCGTCAGCGCCTCCTGTGCCTTGGCCCAGTCGGCGAGGTAGGAGACGGCGACGGCCGCTGCCGACGGCGTTTCGAAGCTCGCCACGCCCGCCTCCTGCAGGATGTGGCGCCCCTTGCGGGCGGTATGCTCGCCCAGCCAGCAGGTGAGCACGGGCTTGCCGGCAATCCTGCCGCCGGCGGCGAGGCCGGCGACGGCCGCGGCAGCGTCTGTCGCGGAGGCAAGACCCGTGGGGCAATTGAGGACGATCACAACATCGGTGCCGGGGTCGGCGGCCACCGCCTCGACCGCCTGCACATACCGCTCGGGCGGCGCATCGCCGATGATGTCGACCGGATTTGCGCGCGACCACGTTGCCGGCAGGACGGCGTCGAGCCGGCCGATCGTGGCCGGCTCCAGTTCGGCCAGGTCGCCGCCGCAATCCACCAGCTGGTCCACCGCCAGCACGCCGGCGCCGCCGCCATTGGTGACGATGCCGACGCGGGCCCGCGAGAGCGGGGGAAAGCGCGCGGTGATCTCGGCAGCGTCGAAAAGCTCCGCCAGCCCCTCCACCCGCAGGATGCCGGCCCGCTGCAACGCCGCCTCGACCACGCGGTCGGCGCCGGAAAGCGCCCCGGTGTGGGTGGCCGCGGCCTTCGCCGCCAGCTCGTGGCGGCCCGACTTGATCGCGATGACGGGCTTGACGCGGGATGCGGCGCGCGCCGCCGACATGAACTTGCGGGCGTCGGGAATGGTCTCGAGATACATCACGATCGAGCCGGTTCGCGAATCGCCGGCCAGCATGTCCAGCCAGTCACCGACATCGACGTCGGCCATGTCGCCCAGCGACACGATCTGCGAGAAGCCCACATTGTTGTCGGCTGCCCAGTCGATCAGCGAGGTCGCGATGGCGCCCGACTGCGACAGCAGCGCGATGTTGCCCGGAGCGGCGGCGATGTGGGCGAAGCCGGCGTTGAGCTTAAGCTGCGGGATCATCAGGCCCACCGTGTTGGGGCCGATCACCCGCAGCAGGTGCGGCCTTGCAGCGTCGAGCATCGCCTGGCGGAGGCCGTTCTCGCGGGTGAGCCCGGCGGTGATGACCACGGCGGCCCGCGTGCCCTTGCGACCCAGATCGGTGATGATGCCGGGCACCGTGCGGGGCGGGGTCACGATCACCGCAAGGTCGGGGGCGGCCGGAAGCGCATCCGCATCGGGGTAGCAGCGCCGACCCGCCAGCTCGGCATGTTTCGGGTTGACCGGCCAGACATCGCCTTCGAAGCCGCCGCGCAGGATGTTGTCCAGCACCACCTTGCCGACCGAACCCTCGCGGTTCGACCCTCCGATCACGGCAACCGATTTCGGCCGCACCGCATATTCGAGATTCCTGACAGTCAAGGTCGCTGCTCCCCGTCGTCTCTCTCGATGCTCGCCGCGAGGGCGTCATTGCTGTGGATCAAGGCCACCCCCGGCCTGAAGGCACCAAATACGGTCTGATTCCCGCGCTGCGTCACGGGGTCGGCAAGCGAACGCGAAACACCACGAAGGTGAACCAGACTTGTCGGAACCGCAATTCAGAAAGGTGCTGCTGCTGGTCGCGCTGATCGGATTGCTGCTCGGCCTGGCTCGCCGGCTGGGCGTGGCTATCCCGATCGACTCCGCGGCATTCTGGACGGCTGGCAGCGTGCCGATCGTCGCGGCGCTGCTGGCCTGGATCGTCAGGGATGTCCGAAGCGGCGGCCCGGGGGCCGAGGCGATCGTGCTGGTCGCGATCGTCGCGGCGCTGGTTCTCGGGCAGGCGCTGACGGCCAACGTGCTGGCGGTGATGTATTGCGCCGGAACCCTGCTCGACGGTCTTGTCCGCACGCACGCCGAACGGCCGCTGCTGCAGCTGGCCGAGCGGGCTCCGCGAACCGCGAACCGGAAGATCGCGGCCGGCCTCGAAGTCGTGCCGGTCGATGCGGTCGAGATCGGCGACGAACTGCTTGTGCGGGCGGGCGACACGGTGCCCGTGGACGGCGTGCTGGTAACGGACACCGCCCTGATCGACGAGGCCGCGGTGACCGGCGAGCCGCTGGCCGAAGTGCTGCTTGCGGGCGACACGCTTCGCAGCGGGACAAAGAACGCCGGCGAGACACTGCTGATGCGCGCCACCGCAGCCGCCTCGGACAGCACCTATGCGGGGATGGCGCGGCTGGCCGCCGCCGCGCGCAGCGCGGACGCGCCCACGATCCGCAGGGTCGATGGGTTCGCCGTCGCGCTCGTCCCGGTGACGCTGCTCGCGGCGGGCTTCGCATGGTACGTCGCGCAGGATCCGCTGCGGGCGCTCGCCGTGCTGGCGGTGGTGACGCCCTGCCCGCTGCTGCTGGCCGCGCCCGTGGCATTCATCGGCGGCGTGTCGCGCGCGGCGCGCGCCGGCGTGCTGGCAAAGGGCAGCGCGGCGCTGGAAGCGCTTGCCGGCGTCGAGACCGCGATCTTCGACAAGACAGGCACCCTGACCCAGGGTGGCGCGGACCTGATCGAGCAGGAAACCGCGCCCGGGCGCGAACCGGACGAGGTGCTGCGGCTGCTGGCGTCGCTGGAACAGGGGGCGCGGCACGTGCTGTCTGAGGCCATCCTGCGCGCGGCGCGGACTCGCGGCCTGAAGCCATCGCCCGCGCAGGACCTGCGCCTGCACCGCGGCGCCGGCATCGAGGGACGCGTGGGCGAGACAAGGCTGCTGGCGGGAGCGCGCCGGCTCGTGCTGACCAACGGTTCCATTCCGATCTGGGCCGAGAACGGCGAGCGGCGCTACCGCAACCAGCCGGTGCTTCGGGTTTATGCGGCGATCGACGGCCGGCTGGCCGGGGTGTTCACCTTCGGCGATTCGCTGAGGGGCGACGCCGGCAACGCCCTCGCCACGCTGCGGGCGGGCGGCGTGAAGCGGGTGGTGATGCTGACCGGCGACGATGCGGCCGCGGCGGACCGGGTGGCCCGGCAGCTGAAGCTGGATGCCGTGACCGCAAACGCTACGCCGGCGCAGAAGGCGATGACTGTTCGCGCCGAGACGGCCAGGGCGCCAACCATGATGGTGGGAGACGGCGTCAACGACGCGCCGTCGCTGGCGAACGCGACGGTGGGCGTCGCCATGCGCGCGACCGGAGCCGCGGTCTCGTCGCCGGCCGCCGCCATCGTCATGCTGACCGATCGGCTGCGGCCGCTGGCCGAAACCTTCCTGATTGCGCGAAGAACGCGATTGATCGCCATCGAGAGCGTGGCGATCGGGCTGGCATTGACCGGAGCGGCCATGATCGCGGCCGCAACCGGGCTGGTCGACCCGCTGGAAGGGGCGATCCTGCGGGCGGGGATCGATGTCGGCGTGATGCTGAGCGCGTTGCGCGCACTCAACGGACCGACGGGAGACTTTCCCGGCCACACGGGGTCATCCCTGCCCTTTTGACCGCGATCAATGCGCCGCCCGGCAGCACCGGCCAGCCTGCAACAAAGGAGTATCACATGCCCGGCACTGCCAACCTCACGCCGCGTTTCCGCAACATCCGCCTGCTTCTGGCAAGGGAGAAGGGCCACCCCGAAGGCGACCGGCAGGAGGGCTACGACCTGCTTGCCCCGCTCGACCCGGAAGGCCGGCTCGACGCCGCCGAATGGAAGGCGCATCAGAGCGCCTGCCGCGTACGCCATTTCCGCCCGGGCGAAGAGGACCGCATCGGCAGGCTGCGCCGCAAGCCCGGCGGACAGTGGTATTTCGACTATGTCGAAGGCGAGCTGGACGACGAAATCGGCTTCCACCTGGGGGACGAGCAGTTCCGCACCGGCGAATATGTGTCGATCGGCCAGCGCAACGCCCTGCATACGTATCAGGTAGCGAGGGTGGAGAAGCCCTGAGCCAAGTGCGCCGGCGGCCCTGGCGGCGCCCACTAGCGGAGGCTGGACTGCTCGACGCGCTCGCGGTGATTGCAACAACGCCACGCCGTGGATAGCATTCGTTGCAACACTGTATCTGCCCGGCAGGCAAGGCCGCGGCGAAGTCGATGAGAAGCGACGGCATGACCACGGGGGCACGGGGGCGCAAGGATGTCCTGCTGACGGCGCTCCTTTCGGCAGCGCATTCCCCGGCGCGGCGCTACGCCGTCGCGATCGCGGCCGTGGCGGCCATCTTCCTGGTGCGACTTGGCCTGGAAGTCATCTTCGTCGGGCGCGCGACCTTCATCGTCTTCCTGCCGGCGATCCTGCTGGCGTCAATCGCCGGCGGGCTGGGACCGGGCCTCCTGAGCCTGTTGCTGGCGCTTTCAGGTTCCTACCTGCTGGGCAGCCTTTCCGGATCGCCCCTGGACATGGTCAACTACGCCATCGTGGCGCTGGTGGGACTAGCGATCGCCTGGCTCGGAGAAATGCTTCATTTCGCCTATAGCGGCATGGTGGACACCCAGCGAGAGCTGGTCGCCCGCGAGGCGCATCTGAAGTCGATACTGGACACGGTTCCCGATGCGACCGTGGTGATCGAACGGGACGGGACGATCGTTTCCTTCAACGCGGCGGCGATCAGGCAGTTCGGCTACACCGAAGACGAGGTCATGGGCCGCAACGTCCGCATGCTGATGCCGGAGCCCTACAAGCGGGAGCATGACGGCTACATACAGCGCTACCTGATGACGGGCGAGAAGCGCATCATCGGGGTGGACCGGGTGGTGGTCGGCTCGCGCAAGGACGGCTCGACCTTTCCCATGAAGCTTGCCGTCGGCGAGATGAAATCGGGCGACCGCATATACTTCACCGGGTTCATCCGGGACCTGACGGAGCGCGAGGAATCGGCCGCACGCCTGCAGGAGATCCAGAACGAGCTGGCACGCCTGGCGCGGCTGAACGAACTGGGCGAAATGGCCTCCACGCTGGCGCACGAGCTGAACCAGCCGCTGTCGGCCATCGCGAACTACGCGCAGGGCTGCACGCGCATGCTGCGCGACATGCCGGACGGCGCCTCCGGCAGGATGCGCGAGGCGCTGGAGGAAATCTCGCGGCAGTCGCTGCGCGCGGGGCAGATCATCCGGCACCTGCGCGAGTTCGTGATGCGCGGCGACACGGAGGAAGCGCCCGAGGATATCCGCAAGCTGGTCGAGGAGGCCGGCGCGCTGGCGCTGGTAGGCTCGCGCGAGCGCGGCGTGCGGTCGGTCTTCGAGTTTGCGCCCGGCGCCGAAATGGTGATGACGGACCGGGTTCAGATCCAGCAGGTGCTGATAAACCTGATGCGCAACGCCATCGAAGCGATGCGGGAAAGCGAGCGGAAGGAGCTGATCGTGCGCACCATGCCGGAGGGCGACGACATCGTGGTAGAGGTCGCCGACAGCGGCCCGGGCATCTCGGACGAGGTGTCGGCCGAGTTGTTCAAGCCGTTCGTCTCGACCAAGGCCGGCGGAATGGGCATCGGATTGTCGATTTCGAAGCGCATCATAGAATCGCATGGCGGCACGATCGTCGCGAGCCGCAATGAGCGTGGCGGCGCCACGTTCCGCTTCACGCTCCCCGCCTACAAGGACGAGTAGCCCGCATGGACATCGGTGACTATGTTGTTCACATCGTCGACGACGAAGAGCCAGTCAGGAAGTCCCTCGCATTCCTGCTGACGATAGCCGGCTTCACAGTACGCGTGCACGAATCGGCCACAGCGTTCCTGGCGGCGGCACCCGCCATCCGCAAGGGTTGCCTCATCACCGACCTACGCATGCCCGACATCAACGGCCTGGAGCTGCTTCAGCGGCTGCGCGGCATGAACCTGGCGATACCCTCGGTGGTGATCACCGGACACGGCGACGTGCCCATGGCCGTGGAGGCGATGAAGGCCGGCGCGGTCGACTTCATCGAGAAGCCGTTCGACGACAACGTGCTGATCCAGGCCATCACGCATGCCGCCGAAAGGCTTGTCGAAGGCCGCAATGTCGAGGATGTCGGCGAAATCCAAGCCAGGCTCTCCCACCTGACCGAACGGGAAAGGGAGGTGCTGTCCGGCGTGGTTGCGGGCCTGCCCAACAAGACCATCGCCTACGACCTGCAGATCAGCCCGCGCACGGTCGAGGTGCACCGATCGAACGTGATGGCCAAGATGAGGGCGCGCAGCCTTCCCGAGCTGGTGCGGATGGCGATAGCGGCGGGATTTGCCACCAAATAGGGCGAGCCGGATTTGACCGAGCGCAAGGCGAGCCGGCGGGCGGGACCCTAAAGCTGCATTCTGGCAGCACAGGATGGCGCTGCCGCAACCGCCCGAGCAGCCCATTGAATTCTTCACCCAGGATCCTCGTAGTAGCGCCCGACGCGGAACTGCGCCGCTCCATCGACTTCGCGCTGGAGGCGGAGGGTCTGCATGTGATCCTGCGGGCGCATCTTCCACCGCCGGCGCTGCTGGAGGGGGTCTATGACTGCGCGGTGGTGGACGAAAGCGTCGTGCTTTCGGCCAGCGACGGGTGGGCGCGGCTGGCCGCGATTCCGTGCGCGACGGTGCTGCTGGTTGACCGGATCGGCTCGGCGCCGCGGGGACACTTCACCGGCAGCATCATCAGAAAACCCCTGCTCGGCCGAAGCCTGGTGGACCGCGTGCTGGCGGCGCTGCATGCCCGGGACCGCGAGCCGACGGCTTAAAGCCTGTCAACTCAGTAGATTCCCGTAGGACATAACCGAATTTCGCAAAGCCCCATTCCGGACGATTGATCGTCTCAACTCAAGGGAGATTGAGATGACCGCCCACACTTCCCCCTATTCCCTGCAAAGCTCCATCCGGCTGGACAACACGCCGCATTTTCCGGCGGCCGCCGTGCAGCCGGTGTCGTTCTATCGCGCCGGCGAGGAGATCTACAGCCAGGGCGAACGCGCCGGCAGCCTGTACCAGATCGAATTCGGCGCGGTGCGCGTCTACCGGCTGCTTGCCGACGGCCGCAGGCAGATCTCGGCGTTTCACCTGGCGGGGGAGGTTTTCGGCTTCGAGGCCGACGGCACACACCACTTCTTCGCCGAGGCGATCGGCGCCACCGGCGTGCGAGCCATCCGCCTGTCTTCGGCAACCGACCTGTCGCGCGAGCTGCTGCCCCTGACGCTTCGCGGCCTGGTGCGCGCGCAGGAACACCTGCTGGTGCTGGGACGGCAGAATGCGGCCGAGCGGATCGCCGCATTCCTGCTCGACATGGCGGAGCGCCAGGGCGGGCTGGACCAGTTCGAGCTGCCGATGTCGCGTTCCGACATCGGGGATTATCTCGGCCTCACCATCGAGACCGTTTCCCGGGCCTTCTCCAGGATGCGGGCGAAGGGCATCATCCGGCTGGTGTCGCTCCGCACGGTGGAGATCCTGAAGCACGACCTGCTGCAGGACATGTGCGAGTAGCTTCAGGCGCACCGAGGCAGGCCGCGGCGGCTCAGACCGCGGCCGAGTGGCGGGCCTTCCCGCTGGCCAAATAGGGGTCGAAGCGGGCCGCCACCGAGCGGACGAAGGGGCGCCCGTCGAGGCTGACCACGAAATCGCCGCCGCGCATCAGCAACAACCCGTCGCCGTCGCTGGCCACGTGGCGCTCGGCCTCCGCGACCAGCGCCTGCCCGATCTCACCAAACCGGGCGACCAGCGCCCCGCGCGAGAAGCCGAAGTCGCACATCAGCCGCTCGATCAGCCATCCGCGCGCATGGTCCTCGGCGCTCAGCGCCAGGCCGCGCGTCGCCGGAACCCTGCCTTCGCCGACAAGCCGCCCGTAGACCGCAGCCGCCGGCGCGTTCTGGGCGTAGCCCTGCGGCAACCTGCTGATGGACGAAGGCCCAAGCCCGATGAGGATCGGGCTGGCGTCGTCCGTATAGCCCTGGAAATTGCGGCGCAGGCGCCCCCCGCTCGCCGCGACAGCAAGCGAATCGGAAGAGCGCGCGAAATGGTCGAGCCCTATCGCCCCGTAGCCGGCGGCGCCGATCAGCCGGGCCGCCAGTCGCGACTGCTCGAAGCGCGTCACGGCATCGGGCAGCGCCGCCTCATCGATCATGGTCTGGTGCTTCTTGAACCAGGGAACATGCGCGTAGCCGAACAGAGCGATGCGGTCAGGCCTGAGCGACAGGCAGCAGGCGACGGTGGCGGCGAGCCCCTGGCGGGTCTGGTGGGGAAGCCCGTAGAGCAGATCCAGATTGACCGAGCCAACGCCGCGGGCGCGCACCCCGTCGACCACGGCCTTGGTTATTGCGAACCCCTGCTCGCGATTGATGGCCTTCTGCACCTTGGGATCGAAATCCTGCACGCCGAGGCTGGCGCGCGTCATGCCGATGGCGGCAAGGGCGTCGAAGCGCGCCGCGTCCATGTCGTTGGGATCGATCTCGACGCTGATCTCCGCGTCGGGCCGGTAGGAGAAGGCCGCGCGCATCGCGGCATCCAGCGCCACCAGATCGTCGGGGCGCAGCATGGTGGGCGAGCCGCCTCCGAAATGCACCGACCGGACCTGCGAACGGCCGCCGACGAGACCGGCGACGAGCGCAATCTCCGCGTGCAGGGATTTCAGGTAGTCGGAGACCGGCTCGTAGCGCAGCGTCTGCTTGGTGTGGCAGGCGCAGAACCAGCAAAGCCGGTCGCAGAACGGAATGTGCACGTAGAGCGATATCGTCTCGCCCCGCGGTATCGCGGCTAGCCAGCCGCGCACGGTCTCGCCGGTGACGCCCGCGTGGAAGTGGGGCGCGGTCGGGTAGCTGGTGTAGCGCGGGACCGATTCGCCGATGCGGCCGGCCAGCGCACGGGAAACGCCCGACAAATCCTGACTGAACATGGCCGACGACATGGCTGGAATCTCCCGTCCCGGGCGCATGGCGCACCCTCGGCGGCAATTCATCCGATGGGGCCGGCGCGACCTTGATGCAGATCAAAGCGAGGCCGGCCACATCGTCCAGAAGGTGGATCGTGCAGACGGCAATTTGCGCCGCCCTGCAAACGGTTGTGACCACCTGGGGGTTCTGATGAAATTCGGCGTCGAGATGATAGGCCTCGGCCTAGCGACTTTCCTGGCATTGCTGGCTGCCGCCTTCGCGCGCGATGCGGGTTTTCAAACCCACATGTGGATCCTGTTCTTCGTCCTGCTCGGGACGGTGATCGTGCTGATGCGCAACACCAGCTTCTCGACCAGCCGCGCGGCGGCCATTCCGCTGGCCGCCGACACCAACGGGTATATGGACGGGCCGATCCGCTATGGCACGATCGCGACCATGTTCTGGGGCATCGTCGGCTTCCTGGTCGGCGTGGTGGTCGCGCTGCAGCTGGCCTTTCCCGACCTCAACATCGAGCCGTGGTTCAATTTCGGCCGCATGCGGCCGCTGCACACATCGGCGGTGGTGTTCGCCTTCGGCGGCAACGCGCTGATCGCGACCTCCTTCTATGTGGTGCAGCGCACGTCGCGCGCGCGGCTGTTCGGAGGCGACCTCGCCTGGTTCGTGTTCTGGGGCTACCAGCTCTTCATCGTGATGGCGGCTACCGGCTACCTGCTGGGCATCACGCAGAGCCGCGAATACGCCGAGCCCGAATGGTATGTGGACCTGTTCCTGACCGTCGTCTGGGTCGCCTATCTGGTGGTCTTCCTCGGCACCATCCTCACCCGCAAGGAACCGCACATCTACGTCGCCAACTGGTTCTACCTGTCCTTCATCGTGACGATCGCGATGCTGCACGTGGTGAACAATCTGGCGATGCCGGTCTCGCTGCTCGGCTCAAAGAGCTACTCGGCGTTTGCCGGCGTGCAGGACGCCCTGACTCAGTGGTGGTACGGCCACAACGCGGTGGGCTTCTTCCTCACCGCCGGCTTCCTGGGCATGATGTATTACTTCGTGCCGAAGCAGGCCAACCGGCCGGTCTATTCCTACCGGCTGTCGATCATCCACTTCTGGGCGCTGATCTTCCTCTACATCTGGGCCGGCCCGCACCATCTGCACTACACCGCCCTGCCCGACTGGGCGCAGACGCTGGGCATGGTGTTCTCGGTGATGCTGTGGATGCCGTCATGGGGCGGCATGATCAACGGCCTGATGACGCTGTCGGGCGCATGGGACAAGGTCCGCACCGACCCGATCATCCGCATGATGGTTCTGGCCATCGCCTTCTACGGCATGTCGACCTTCGAGGGGCCGATGATGTCGATCAAGTCGGTCAATTCGCTCAGCCACTACACGGACTGGACGATCGGCCACGTGCATTCGGGCGCGCTCGGGTGGGTTGGCATGATCTCGTTCGCGGCGCTGTACCACCTGGTGCCCAAGCTGTGGTTTCGGGAGCGCCTGTACTCGCTGCGGCTGGTGACCTGGCACTTCTGGCTCGCGACGATCGGCATCGTCATCTACGCGGCGGTGATGTGGGTTGCCGGCATCCAGCAGGGGCTGATGTGGCGCGAATACGATGACCAGGGCTTCCTCGTGTACTCGTTCGCCGAATCCGTGGCGGCGATGTTCCCCTACTACGTGCTGCGGGCGCTGGGCGGCGGGCTGTACCTGCTCGGCGCGCTCGTCATGGCCTGGAACATCGCAATGACCATCGCCGGCCGCCAGCGCGCGGAGGCGCCGATCGGCGGCGCGGTGCCGGCGCTGCAGCCCGCAGAATAAGGAGTTTTGAAAATGGCATTGCTGGACAGGCACGCAATACTCGAAAAGAACGCAACGCTGCTGCTGGTGGCATCGTTCGCCGTGGTGACGGTCGGCGGCATCGTGGAGATCGCACCGCTCTTCTATCTCGAGAACACGATCGAGAAGGTGGACGGCATGCGGCCCTATTCGCCGCTGGAGCTCGCCGGCCGCAACATCTACATCCGCGAAGGCTGCTATGTCTGCCATTCGCAGATGATCCGGCCGTTTCGCGACGAGGTGGAACGCTATGGCCACTACAGCCTCGCCGCCGAGTCGATGTACGACCATCCCTTCCAGTGGGGCTCGAAGCGGACCGGGCCGGACCTCGCCCGCGTCGGCGACCGATATTCCAACGAATGGCACGTCGAGCACCTGATCGAACCGCGGTCGGTGGTGCCGGAATCGATCATGCCCAGCTACAGCTTCCTGAAGGACACGCCGCTGGAGCGGCTGGACTACAGGGCCGAACTGACCGCCAATGCGCGCGTGGGCGTGCCCTACACCGAAGAGATGATCGCCAGCGCCAATGACGATCTGCAGGCGCAGGCGAACCCCGACGCCGACACTTCGGGCATCGCGGCGCGATACCCGAAAGCCAAGCTCGGCGATTTCGACGGCAACCCGAAGGCGCTGACCGAGATGGACGCGCTGGTGGCGTATCTCCAGATGCTCGGCACGCTGGTCGACTTCTCGACCTACGACGAAGCCGCCGGCTACCGCTGAGGAGGACGCCATGGACTACCACGTGATGCGCGAATTCGCCGACAGCTGGGGCCTGCTGGCGATGGCCCTGTTCTTCGTCGGCACGGTCATCTTCGCTCTCCGCCCCGGCAGCAGGAAGAGCGCAGAAGACGCCGCCAACATACCCCTCAAGGACGAGTGACACCGATGGGCAGCAAGCATATCGACGAAGTGTCCGGCGTGGAGACGACGGGACATGAATGGGACGGCATCAAGGAGCTGAACAACCCGCTGCCGCGCTGGTGGGTGTGGGCCTTCTACGCCACGATCGTGTGGTCGATCGGCTACGCGGTCGCCTACCCCGCCTGGCCCATGCTGCGGTCGGCCACGACCGGCATGCTGGGCTATTCGAGCCGGCAGGAGCTGGGCAGCGAGATGAAGACGGCGGAGGCCGCGCGCGCTTCGCAGCTGGCGGCGATCAGGCAGAAGCCGCTGGCCGAGATCCTGGCTGACGACGACCTGCGCCGCTTTGCGGTGTCTGCCGGGGCGGCGGCCTTCAAGGTGAACTGCTCGCAGTGCCACGGCTCCGGCGCGCAGGGCGCGGCCGGCTACCCCAACCTGAACGACGACGACTGGCTATGGGGCGGCGACATCGAGGCGATCCACCAGACCATCGCGCACGGCATCCGCTTCGCGGCCGACGAGGAAACGCGCGTCTCCGAGATGCCGGCCTTCGGCGCGATGCTCGAGCCCGAGCAGGTGAAGCAGGTGGCGGCCTATGTGGTTTCGCTGTCGGGCAAGCCGAGCGACCCGGCGCTGGCGCAGGCGGGCGCGCAAGTGTTTGCCGACAATTGCGCTGCCTGCCATGCCGAGAACGGAACCGGCAACCGCGAGCTCGGCGCACCCGACCTCACCGACGCCATCTGGCTCTACGGATCGAGCGAAGCACAGATCGCCGCGCAGGTGCGAGCGCCGCGGAACGGGGTGATGCCGGCGTGGAACAGCAGGCTGGGCGACACCACGGTGAAGCAGCTTTCAGTATACGTGCACTCCCTGGGCGGAGGTGAGTGAGGGCTCGGGCGGCACTCACTCACCGTCTCTCCCCCATCCGTCCAGCGGATGAAGGCCCGGTTCCCCCACCGGGCCTTCTCTATTCCGGGCTTCCTGACTCTGGGCATTCTTCCGGCCGTTGGCCGGGGTTTGACCTGGATCAACGTGCGCAGCGCGGTCTGACGGCACGAAGAAACGGCATCGTCCGGCCACAGGAGAGAGTCGGCGCGGTGTCCGGAGATTCCGCATGCTCGACCAGGCCGAGGTCGAGCGGTTCGATGCGCAGGCGGTGAATGCCGCCAAGACGCGCCAGCCGCTCTACGCCCCCCGCAGAAAGATATTCCCCAAACGCGCGTCAGGCTCGTACCGCCGCTTCAAATGGCTGGTCATGGCCATCACGCTCGGCATCTACTACCTGACGCCCTGGCTGCGCTGGGACCGGGGACCCTATGCACCCGACCAGGCGGTACTGGTCGACCTGGCCAACCGGCGCTTCTATTTCTTCTTCATCGAGATCTGGCCGCAGGAATTCTTCTACGTCGCCGGCCTGCTGATCATGGCGGGCATCGGCCTGTTCCTAGTGACGTCGACCGTCGGCCGCGCTTGGTGCGGCTACACCTGCCCGCAGACGGTGTGGGTCGACCTGTTCCTGGTGGTGGAGCGGGCGGTGGAAGGCGACCGCAACGCGCGCATCAAGCTCGACGCGGAGCCCTGGTCGATCCGCAAGCTCAGGCTGCGGATCGTCAAGCACGCGATCTGGCTGCTGATCGCGGTGGCGACGGGCGGCGCCTGGATTTTCTACTTCGCCGATGCGCCGACGCTGCTGCGCGACGTGTTTACGCTGAGCGCGGCGCCCATCGCCTACATCACCGTGGCGCTGCTGACGGCCACCACCTACACGTTCGGCGGGCTCATGCGCGAGCAGGTGTGCACCTACATGTGCCCATGGCCGCGCATCCAGGCCGCCATGCTGGACGAGAGCTCGCTGACCGTCACCTACAATGACTGGCGGGGCGAGCCGCGCAGCCGCCATGCCAAGAAGGCTGCCGCGCAGGGGCTCACCGTAGGCGACTGCGTCGACTGCAATGCCTGCGTGGCGGTCTGCCCGATGGGCATCGACATCCGCGACGGCCAGCAGCTCGAATGCATCACCTGCGCGCTGTGCATCGACGCGTGCGACGCAGTGATGGACAAGCTGGACAAGGAGCGCGGGCTCATCTCCTACGCGACGCTCAGCGACTACAACGCCAACATGGCGCTGGCGACCGGCAACGGCCAGCACGGCATCCAGCCCGCCCTGGTCCGCAACGATGCCGGCAGGCTGTCCGACGAGGTCGCGCATTTCCACCTGCGCAAGATCTTCCGGCCCCGCACCTTCATCTACATGGGGCTGTGGGCGGCGGTGGGCTTGGCGCTGCTGGTGGCGCTGCTCAGCCGGGACCGGCTGGAGATCAACGTGCTGCACGACCGCAACCCGCAATTCGTGACGCTGTCGGACGGCTCGATCCGCAACGGGTACACGGTCAAGCTGCTGAACATGATACCGGAGCCGCGCACGGTGATCCTGAGCATGCAGGGGCTTCCGGGCGGGGTGATGAGCATCGACGGCGCGGAGCACACCGAGGAAAGCGCCGTGGCGGTGCAGGTGGAGCCGGACCGGCTGAAGACGCTGCGCGTGTTCGTACGCCAGCCCGCCAATCTCGTCGCGCCCGGCAGCCAGAGCTTCAGCTTCGTCGTGGAAGACAAATCGAGCTTCGAGAGCGACAGCTACGACGCCAAGTTCCTTGCACCGGAGAAGAGCCAATGAACCCGAATGAAGCGCGATTCACCGGCCGGCACATGCTGGGGATCATGCTGGCGTTCTTCGGCGTCATCATCGCCGTGAACCTGACCATGGCCACGTTCGCAAGCACGAGCTGGACCGGCTTCGTGGTCAAGAACACCTACGTGGCCAGCCAGGAATTCAACGAGAAGGCCGAGCGCGGCCGGGCGCAGGCAGCCCTCGGATGGACCGGCGCACTGTCCATCGAAGGCGCGACGGTCCGCTACGCGATCCACGACAAGGCAGGCGCTTCGATTGCGCTGCAGCTCGCCACGGTGACCTTCCGCCGGCCGACCTCCGACACGGAGGACCGCACGATCGCGCTGGCCGCGGACGGCGCGGCATGGAGCGCGCAAACCGGGGCGCTGCATGACGGGGCGTGGATCGTCGAGGTCGACGCGACCACGACCGCGGGCCTGCCCTACCGCGATGTGCGCCGCATCCTGCTGCGGGGAGGTTCGTTCCGATGAGCTGCTGCGCGCCAGGGGCCGAAACCATAGCCGAAAGCGCCGCCGAGCAGGCTCCCTCGGGCGACGAGATCATGCTGGCCAGCCGCAGGCTGGGCGACGGCAACCTGCAATGCGACCTTTCGGTGCCGGGGCTTCACTGCGCTGCCTGCATCCACGCGGTCGAGGCGGCGCTGTCGAAGCTGCCGGGGGTGGAGGGCGCCCGCGTCAACCTGTCGACCAAGCGCGTGTCGGTGCGGTTTCGCGAAGGAGCCCGCCCTCCCCTGGTGGAGACACTGGAGCGGCTGGGATATGCGGCGCACCTGTTCGCCGAGACCGAGGAAACGCGGGACGAGACCCTGTCGGAGCTGGTTCGCGCCGTCGGCGTGGCCGGGTTCGCGGCGGGCAACATCATGCTGCTTTCGGTGTCGGTCTGGTCGGGAGCGGAAGGCTCGACGCGCGACCTCTTCCACTGGATCTCGGCGCTCATCGCCCTGCCGGCGCTGTTCTTCGCGGGCGGCATCTTCTTCCGGTCGGCCTGGGGCGCGCTGCGCCACGGGCGCATGAACATGGACGTGCCGATCGCGCTCGGCGTCTCGCTCGCTTATGCGATGAGCCTCTACGAGACGATCAACCACGGACCGCACGCCTATTTCGACGCCGCTGTTTCGCTGCTGTTCTTCCTGCTGATCGGGCGGACGCTGGACCATGTGATGCGCGAGCGGGCCCGCGTCGCGGTGCGCGGGCTGGCGGCGCTGGCGCCACGTGGCGCGACGGTCATCATGGCTGACGGGAAGCGCGAATACCGCCCCCTTGGCGAGGTGGCAGCGGGCATGCGGCTCCAGATCGCCGCAGGCGACCGCATCCCGGTCGACGCCAGGGTGATCACGGGCGAATCGGATGTCGACAGCGCGCTGGTGACCGGCGAAAGCGAGCCGCAGGCGGCCGGTCCCGGCACTGTGCTTCGCGCAGGGACGCTCAACCTTTCCGGATCGCTGGTTGTGGAGGCGACGGCGGCGGCGGCCGATTCATTCCTCGCGGAGATGGTTCGGCTGATGGAGGCGGCGGAAGGCGGCCGCGCGCGCTACCGCCGGATGGCGGACCGCGCCTCCGCCCTCTACGCCCCGGTGGTGCACCTGACCGCGCTGCTGACGCTGGTGGGGTGGCTGGCCGTCTCGGGCGACTGGCACCGCGCCATCACCATCGCGATCGCGGTTCTGATCATCACCTGCCCCTGCGCGCTCGGCCTTGCCGTGCCAATCGTCCAGGTCGTCGCGGCGCGCCGCCTGTTCGAGGCAGGCATCATGGCGAAGGACGGCGCGGCCATGGAGCGGCTCGGCGAGGCCGACACGGTGGTGTTCGACAAGACGGGTACGCTTACGGTCGGGCGTCCGACACTCGCCAACGCCGCCTCGATCGAGCCACGCTGGCTGGCGGCGGCGGCCGAGATCGCATCCCATTCGCGGCATCCGCTGTCGCGCGCGCTGGCCGCGGCGAATGCAGGCGCCGCCTCCCCTGCCCGCTTCGCGGCGGTGCGCGAGATCGCCGGCTGCGGCCTGGAGGCCGCCGCGGAAGGTCACGTCTACCGGCTGGGCCGCGCGGACTGGGCGCTGAGCGAAGGCGAGCCGGCGTCGGCCGGCACAGTGCTGTCGGTCGACGGGGTGCTGGCCGCCTCCTTCGACCTGCGCGACGAGCCGCGCCCCGGCACCTGGAAGGCGGTGAGCGCGCTGCGCTCAGCCGGTTTCGACATCTCGGTGCTTTCGGGAGACCGGGCCTCGAACGTCCGCCAGATCGCGGACCTCGCCGGCATAGACAGCTTCGAGGCCGGCGTGCAGCCGGCGGGAAAGGCAGCCGCGGTGACGGCGCTGGCGGCGGCCGGGCGAAAGGTGCTGATGGTCGGCGACGGCCTCAACGACGCGCCGGCGCTGACGGCGGCGCACGTGTCGATGGCGCCTGCGACCGCCGCCGACATAGGCCGCAACGCCGCCGACTTCGTGTTCCTGCGCGACAGCCTGATGGCGGTGCCGTTCGCGGTACGCGTGTCGCGCGACGCCGGCAGGCTGGTGAGGCAGAACCTTGCCATCGCCATCGGCTACAACGCGATCGCGGTGCCGATCGCGATCCTTGGCCATGTGACGCCGCTGATCGCGGCCATAGCCATGTCGCTGTCGTCCGTCATCGTGGTGGCCAACGCATTGCGGCTGCGGGGCAGCGAGCCCGAAGTTGCGCCGGTGCTGGAGCTGGCGCCGGCGCCGGCGGGAGCCACGCCATGACCATGCTGGCCTATCTGATCCCGGTGGCCCTGTTCCTCGGCGCGCTGGGCCTCGGCGCATTCCTCTGGTCGCTGCGCAGCGGCCAGTACGAAGATCTGGACGGTGCGGCCGAGCGCATCCTCCTCGACGACGAAGAAGAATAGAGTAATTCCTCGTCCTTCCTGCGCTGCGCGGCATCGCAATTTCTGATTTCGCACGCGTGTTTGCGCAAGCGCAAAGAAGCCTACGCCGGGTTCGTCTAGAAATCCATCATTGATAAGGGATGGACCAAAGGAGACCCGAGATGTTTACCCGCCGTCAAGCGCTGCTTGGTGTTGCCGCCGCAGGCGTGCTTGCCTCGATGCCGCCGCTGCCCGCCATGGCCAGCGAAACCGAGATCGCGGGTCTGCCGCGCCAGAAGGTGACGCTCGTGAAGCCGCCCTTCGTGCATGCGCACGAGCAGGTCGCGACCTCGGGTCCAAAGGTCATGGAATTCACGATGAGCATCGAGGAGAAGCCGATCGTCATCGACGACGACGGCACCACGCTGCAGGGCATGACCTTCGACGGCTCGATCCCCGGGCCGATGATGGTGGTGCACGAGGGCGATTACGTCGAGCTCACGCTCATCAATCCCGCCGTCAACACGATGCCCCACAACATCGACTTCCACGCCGCCACCGGCGGGCTGGGCGGCGGCGCCCTGACCCTGATCATGCCGGGCGAGCAGACCAAGCTGCGCTTCAAGGCAACGCGCACGGGAACCTTCGTCTATCACTGCGCGCCCGAGGGCGCGATGATCCCCTGGCACGTGGTGTCGGGCATGAGCGGCACGATCATGGTGCTGCCGCGCGACGGGCTGAAGAACGACAAGGGCGAGCCGCTGACCTACGACAAGGTGTTCTACATCGGCGAGAACGACTTCTACATCCCGCGCGACGAGGCCGGCAACTTCAAGAGCTATGAATCGCATGGCGACTCGTATGCCGACACGGTCGAGGTGATGCGCGGGCTGATCCCCACCCACGTGGTCTTCAACGGCGCCAAGGGCGCGCTGACCGGCGACAACGCGATGAAGGCAAAGGTCGGCGAGACGGTCCTGATCGTGCATTCGCAGGCCAACCGCGACACCCGCCCGCACCTGATCGGCGGACATGGCGACTATGTGTGGGAACAGGGCAAGTTCGCCAACCCGCCGGCAAAGGACCTGGAGACCTGGTTCATCCGCGGCGGATCGGCGGGGGCGGCGATCTACACCTTCCTGCAGCCGGGCGTGTATGCCTACGTCAACCACAATCTGATCGAGGCGATCGAACTCGGCGCCACCGCCCACTTCGTGGTGGAAGGCGACTGGAACGACGACCTGATGAAGCAGATCTCGGCACCCGCCCCGATCCCCGTCAACTGAACGCGGCAAGGCGTTGGCCCGGCGCATGGCCGGGCCATCCTCCTCCGGGGACCTCCAATGACGGTCAACCTTTCCAGCGCAATGATCGGCCTCGCGGCCCTGATCACGCTGCCGACGGCGGCGGTGGGTATCGCCGACCTGACGATGGGCAGCTTTCCGCTCGGCGACCTGCAGCCGGCGGCCGAAACGGTCGATATCCGCACGCGCGAAATCCAGATGCCGCTTCCGGGCGAATTTCTGACGGGCGGCCGGCCGGTCGCCGCGCCGGTGGAGACGATCAGCTTCGATCGGCCGCTGCGCATCATGAAACACCAGGTCAGCGCCGCCGACTACGCATTGTGCGTGGACGCCGGCGCCTGCAAGCCGGCCGACGGAGCCGCCGCGCCGGCGGGCGCGACGATCCCGGTCACCGGCGTGAGCTATCTCGACGCGACCGCCTTCGCCGGCTGGTATTCGGCGCAGACCGGCCGCGAGTGGCGCCTGCCCAGCGCCGCTGAATGGGCGGCGGCCGCGGCGGAGCGCTTCGTGGGCGACCCCTACTCCGCATCCGCAGGCGATGACGCCAATCCGGCGATCGCCTGGATCCGCCGGTATCGCGAGGAGGCTGCGACACGCAGGCAGCCCGACCCGCAGCCCAAGCCGCGCGGCTTCTACGGGCCGAACAGCAACGGCGTCGAGGACATGGCCGGCAATGTGTGGGAATGGACGTCGACCTGCTACCGCCGCGTGACCGTTGGCGCCGACGGAGCGGCTGCGGAGGCGGTGACCGACAATTGCGGCGTGCACGTCGTGGAGGGCCGCCACCGCGCCTACATGTCGAATTTCATTCGCGACGGAAAGAGCGGCGGCTGCGCGGTCGGCACGCCGCCCGAAAATCTCGGCTTCCGCCTCGTGCTCGAGGACGGGGCACCGAGGCTGGTGGCAAGCCTCGGCCGGGCCATCCCGCTGATCGATTGATATCCCCGCAGGAGCGTGACGATGCGCATGAGGAATTTGGGCGGCCTGGCGCGAGCCGGCGAGACGGACGCCGACCGCGAAAAGCCGGAAGCCAGCCTGCGGCGGGCGTTGGGCGCAGCCGCGCTGGACATCGGCCACAAGCAGGGCGGACTGCCCGAACCCGCCACGTCCGAAGACCAACTGGCATGGCGGGCCGGCGGCCTGGCCGACGCACGCAAGATGCGGGATGCGATCATCATCGTCACCGCGCTGCTGGGCAGGCTGGATGAACTGTCCCCCGACGAGACGGATGCCGGCGTGTTCGACGAGATCGCGTGCCTGTTCGGCGACATGGCCGATTTCGCAGCGTTCGGCGCCGACGCCGTGCGCCGGGCCAGCGGGCGCACCGGCGGGCGGGCGGCGCTCGCAGTGACCACGTGACCGACAGGGCCGCGGCGCCGGATCGCTCGGCCCTGCGCCGGCTCCGGCGCGTCGGCGATTTCAGTCGCGATGGACGCGGCCGCGTCGCATCCATGCCGCCCATACTCCAGTACGGTTTCCGGCCGTTCTTCCTGCTCGGCGCACTGCATGCCGGGCTGGCCGTTCCACTCTGGCTCTGGCTCTATCGCGCAGGCGTCGCGCCGCCCGGCCCGTTTGACGGGATGCAGTGGCACGCCCACGAGATGCTGTTCGGATATCTGGCTGCCGTGATCGCCGGCTTCGTCCTGACCGCCGTGCCGAACTGGACCGGGAGGCTGCCGCTGAGCGGGTGGCCGCTCGCCGGCCTCGTCATGCTGTGGCTGCTGGGCCGGGTGGCCTGCGTCGCGGTGGGCAATCTCTGGCTCGCCGCAGCGCTCGATCTACTTTTTCCCGTCGCTCTCGCGGCCGCGGTGTGGCGGGAGGTCATTGCCGGCAGGAACTGGCGCAACGCCCCGGTGGCCGCGATCCTGTCGCTTTTCGCCGCTGCCAGCGCAGCACAGCATGGCGAGGCGCTGGCCTTCCTGCCCCAGGGTCTCGGCATCCGGATCGGGCTCGGCGCGGGCATGGTCCTGATCGCGCTGATCGGGGGACGGGTGGTGCCGAGCTTCACCCGCAACTGGCTGGCCAAGCAGGGGCAGACAGCCCTCCCCGCCAGTTTCGGCCTGATCGACAAGGCCGCCCTGGCGGCGACCGGCGCCGGCGTTCTTGCATGGATCGTGGCGCCGGAGGTGCCGGGCACGGGCATTCTGCTCGTGCTTGCAGGCATGCTGCTGCTGGTGCGGCTGGCGCAGTGGCGCGGCGCGGCCACCTGGCGCGAGCCGATCGTGCTGGTGCTGCATGCGGGCTATGGCTGGCTCGGGCTGGGCGTCACACTGCTGGGCATATCCGCCCTCTGGCCGGGCGTACCGGCGAATGCTGCGCTGCATGCGCTGACCGCGGGCGCGATCGGAACGATGACGCTTGCGGTGATGACGCGCGCCAGCCTCGGCCATACGGGACGGACGATCCGCGCCGATGGCTGGACCGTGGGCATCTACCTGCTGGTTTCGGCCGGGGGCTTGCTGCGCGTCGCCGCGCCCTTTGCCGGCGGCGGCTACATGGGCGTGCTGGTCGCCGGCGGCATGCTGTGGAGCGCGGCGTTCGTGCTGTTCGTGCTGCGCTACGGGCCGATGCTGCTCAGCCGCCGCGCCACGGCCTGAACCCGGACGACCCGCCCTGGCAAAGAAGAAGACCGGGGAAGCGCCGCCACGCTTCCCCGGCCAAACCCGCTTCGGCACCGCCGGGCGCGAAAGCGGGGATAGCAGCCTTCAAATTCTACGGAGTGACCTGGGCGAACAGCTCGTCGAAGACCGTCTTTGCCTTGCCGGCCTGCTTCACCGCCTTGGCCTCTTCAAGGTTCACCGGCTTGCCCACCTCGATCAGCGCGACCATGCCCATGGCGTAGTGGGGCATGCACTTCACGCCGTAGACGCCTTCCTTGTCGAGGGTGACCGAAACGTCCTCATTGATCTTGCCCTTGAAGGGGGTCGCGCCCTCGGGGATCATGCCCTTGATCGCTTCGGCGTTATGGCCCTTGTCGACGGCCACGAATCTGATGGTGTCGCCAACCGCCGCCTTGACGAAATCGGGCTCGAAGACCATCGCGCCCCTCTCGCCCTTGTTGAGCATCTTGATCTCAATCTCGGCCGCGCCGGCGGCGCTGCTGAGGACGACGGCGGCACCCAGGGCCAGCAGGGCAATCATTCTCTTCATTTCCGTAGTCCTCTTTCGCTTTGGGGCGGCTTCACCAGCCATGGGCGAAGCATTAGCGCAGGCGGCGCGTCGCCTTTTTGCGTTCGGTCAAACAAAAAGCCGAATATCGAGGGCAGTGTCGGCCGCGTCAGTGGAGAATGCGCATGGCACGGCCGGACAGGTCACTCGTATCGCAAATGATCCCGTTCAGGGACCTTTCGGCGGAGGAGACGGATGCCATCCTGGCCCGCGGGCATTGCTCCCGCTTTGCCAAGAACGCTGAGATATTCGGTCAGGAGACCGACGCCGACGCATTCTTCCTGCTGCTTTCGGGCTACATACGCGTCGTGCGGACGTCGCCCGAAGGCCACCAGATCATCGCGCGCTTCATCAATGAAGGCGAACTGTTCGGCATAGCGGTGGCGATGGGACGCAGCACCTACCCGGCGGCGGCGGTCGCCGCGGTGGATTGCGTCGTGGTTGCGTGGCCGAACGCCTTCTGGCCGACGCTGCAGGCGCGCTTTCCCGCCTTCGCCGCCAGCGCCTTCCAGACCATTGGAAACCGGCTGCAGGAGACCCAGGAAAGGGTGGTGGAGATGTCCACCGAGCAGGTGGAGCAGCGGATAGCCAGCGCGCTGCTGCGCCTGGCCCGGCAGTCGGGCCGTCGCACCGATGCCGGCTTGGAGATCGACTTCCCGATCACCCGGCAGAACATCGCGGAGATGACCGGGACCACCCTGCACACGGTCAGCCGCCTGATCAGCTCGTGGGAAGGCGAAGGGCTGGTGCAGGGCGGCCGGCAGCGCGTGACAGTGACGGACCCGGGCAAGCTGGCGCTGGTGGCGGAAAACCGCCGGGGCTAGGCACGGCGGATGCGCGCCTGTTCACCCGGCGACGGGCGGCGGCGCCACATCGGAGTCCTGCCGGCGGAAGTGCTCCAGGAACGCTGCCACGAAATCGAGCATGCGCCCAAAGAGCTCGGCGCCGCGCGCCTCCGAAGCGCCGGACGCATTGCCCCAGCCCGAGGTCGGAGAGACCTCTTCCAGCTGCAGGAACATGTCGACCTCGCTCTTTCCGAAGACGACACTGTTGGGCGTGCTCACTGGTAGACCGAGCACCGTGCCTTTGGCCGGGCCGGTGGGGCCGCCATCGGTAACGGCGCCGGGATGCAGGTGCATCATCAGCGATACGCTGGGTTCGGCGCCGTGGCCCATCTCCTCCGGACGGAACAGGTCGCCGCCGAGGTCGCGGGCGATGCGGGCGGGGTTGATCGAGGCTATCAGCCGACCCGTGCGCCGGCGGAAATTGCGGCCGGCGATCTCGGCCGGCGTCTGGTTCGGGCCATGATGCGTGATCAGCAGAATTTTCTGGAAGCCGGAGCGGTACAGACCGTCGAGGATTCCCTCGATCTGCTGTGCGAGGAATGCCGGCGAAACGCTGATCGTTCCGGGAAAGGCGTCGATCGCCTCCGACACACCATAGAATACGGGGGGAAGCCAGACATCGCCGGTGCGTTCCGCGGCCAGCCTGGCCAGCGCTTCCGACACCAGCGTGTCGTAGCCGAGGGGCAGTTGCGGCCCGTTGGCCTCGACGGTGCCGATGGGCACGATCGCTACGGCCCCGCGGGCCGCGGCGTCCCTCGCCTGGCGCCAGTTCATCTGTGGCAGGTAGTTGCCCATGTGAAATCCTCCCAACGTTTTCGTGGTGAATGCGAGCAGCTGCGCCTAGTCGGAACGGGCGCGCGAGCGCGGGTCGAGCATATCGCGCAGCCAGTTGCCGATCGCGTTGATGGAGATGATGGTCAGCGACACCACGAAGCCCGGCAGCACGACCAGCCACCATTTGCCAAGCTGCAGATAGCGCTGGCCCTCCGAGATCATGGCGCCGAGCGTCGGCGCCGGCGGCGGCACTCCCAGACCGAGATAGCCGAGCGCGGCCTCGGCGATCATCACATGCGCGAATTCCAGCGTCGTGATGACCCAAATCGAGCCGGCGATGTTGGGCAGCACGTGATAGAGCAGTATCCGCAGATCGGAGCAGCCGGTCGCCCGCGCCGCCATCACGAGGTCGGTCTCCCGCAGGGACAGAACCTGCGCGCGGACCACCCGCGCATAAACCACCCATACGATGAGCGAGAGCACGCAGACCGTCGTGCCGACGCCGGGCCGCAGCACCGCCGCCAGCGTGAGCACCAGCAGCACGCCGGGCACCGCGAGCTGGATGTCGACGATCCGCATCAGCAAATTGTCGATCCGCCCGCCGAGATAGCCGCTGGCGAGGCCGATCGCAGTGCCGATGATCCCGCCTATCAGCACAGCGAAGAAGGTGATGAGCAGCGATGTGCGCATGCCGCTGACCAGCCGCGCCAGCAGGTCGCGACCGAGCTGGTCGGTGCCGAGCAGGTATGTGCCGGCATTGCCATGGGCGAGCGGCGGCTTGAGTACGGACAGCAGATCCTGTGCGGTCGGATCGCGGGCCAGCAGCGGGCCCAGGGCCGCGACGGCAACTACGAGCACCACCGCGAAGAACGCCGCTGCGACGGCAGGCGGACACCAGGAAAACAGCCGCCGCAGGACCGATGCCTGTGGCCTTGGCGGATGATCGGAGCGGGGTTCGGAGAGGATCGTCATCGACGGCCTCACTTCAGCCTGATGCGCGGGTCGACCAGCGCATAGACGAGGTCGGTGACAAGATTGATCGTCACCACCGCCCCGGCGACAAAGATGATGATCGTCTGGGCGAGCGGGAAATCGCTGGCCAGCAGCGTGTCACGCGCGAAGCTGCCGAGCCCCGGCCAGCCGAAAATGGATTCAACAACGATCGTGCCGCCGATCATGGCGATGATCTGCAGGGAGATGACCGTCAGAACAGGCAGCAGCGCATTGCGCACCATGTGGCGAAGCACGATCACGGACTTCGACAGGCCCTTGGCCTGGGCGGTCAACACATAGTCCTGCTCGATTGTCTCCAGCATGCTCGCCCGCAGCACCCTTGCCACCAACGCGAGCGGGTAGAGCGCGAGCGTGAGGGCCGGCAGTACGATCGAGGAAGACGTCGCGCCGCCCGAGACCGGCAGCCATTTCAGCAGCACCGCGAAGAACAGGATGAACAGCGGCCCGACGACGAAATGCGGCACCGACTGGGCAAGCCCCGTGGCGGCCGACACGAACCGGTCGAACCAGCCGCCCTTGAACACGGCTGCAAGGATGCCGAGCGGCAGGCCGAGCGCGACGATGATGGCGATCGCCGCACCCCCGAGCATCAGCGTGTAGGGAAGCCGCTCCATCACCATATCGATGGAGCGCTGGCCATAGCGGATGGAAACGCCGAAATCGCCATGGGCCACCGACCACAGGAAGTCGCCGTAGCGCACCATGATCGGCCGGTCGTAGCCGAGCTTGGACTTCAGCGCGGCGATTTCCTCCTGGGACGCGCCTGTGCCCTGCAGCACCGCGGTGACCGGGTCGCCGGTCAGGTTGAGCACGAAGAACGTCGCCGACGCCACGATGAACAGCACGACGAAGGCAGAGGCCAGCCGACGCAGGACGAAGCGGATCATGCCGCGGCCTCCGGCTCGAACTCGCGCCAGCGATGGCAGGCGACGCGGTGCTGACCAGCCACGGTTTCCAGCGGCGGCGTGAGGTCCCCACAGCGTGGCTGGGCGTATCCACAGCGCGCCTCATAGTAACAGCCTTGCGGCCGCAGGATCGGCAGTCGCGGGATGTCCGCAGGGGTTGCTGCGGCCGGCTGGGGCCGGCGCTTGACCGTGTTGGCGGGGTCGCGCACGGCAGACAGCAGGGTTCTGGTGTAGGGATGCCGCGCCGCGCGCGCGAGGTCCTCGCTCGGCAGGATTTCTGCCACGCGGCCGAAGTACATCACCATGACCCGGTGGGCGACATGCCGCACCACCGCGAGGTCGTGGGAGATGAAGATGTAGGTGAGGCCGAAACGCTCCTGCAAATCGGAAAGCAGATTGACGACCTGCGCCTGAACCGAGACATCGAGGCTGGCGGTGGGCTCGTCGCAGATCACGAGTTCGGGCCGCGCGACCAGTGCGCGCGCGATCGCGACGCGCTGCAGCTGCCCACCTGAGAATTCATGCGGGTAGCGCTTCCGCGCGGCGGCAGTCAGCCCCACCGCCTCCAGCATTTCGTCGACGATCCGGTCGGCCGCAGCGCCGCTGGCAATACGATGGACGACGAGCGGTTCAAGCAGCGTGTCGCCGACGGTCCAGCGCGGGTCGAGGCTCGAGCGCGGGTCCTGGAAGATCATCTGCATATGGTGGCGCATGGCGCGCAGCTCGGAGCCGCCGAGGCGCGCGAGGTCGCGGCCACGGAACATCACCTGGCCGGCCGCCGGCCGCAGCAGCTGCAGCACCGCGCGGCCGAGCGTGGTCTTGCCGCAGCCGGATTCGCCAATGACGCCAAGGGTCTCGCCGCGCCTCAATTCGAAGGAGACGCCGTCGACCGCCCGGAACGTCGTGCGCCCGCTGCCGAATTCGACCGACATATCGGTGACGCGGAGCAGCGGCCCAGCGTCCGCGTCCGGACGCCCGGCGGCTAACGGTTCTCTGGAGGGGGCGGCGATCACGGCGCCACGCTCCAGGAATCCGCGGCCGGACGCCAATGCGCCGACGCCAGCCAGCAACGCGCCGCGCGCCCACCGCCGATGTCGGCAAGGGGCGGCATTTCCGTCGCACAATTGGCGACCGAGAAGCGGCATCGAGACCGGAACGAGCAGCCGGCAGCGCCGGCCGATCCCGCCGACACGCTGCCCGGGATCGCGTGCAGCCTTGCATGACGGGCGCCATCGACATGCGGCACCGAGTTCAGCAGGCCGAACGTGTAGGGATGGGCGGGATCGCGCAGCAGCGGGCCAGCCACGCCCTGCTCGACGATGCGGCCGGCATACATGACCGCGATACGGTCGGCCACGCTCGCCACCGCCGACATGTCGTGGCTGATGAACAGCATCGCCATGGACAGGTTTTCCTGCAGCGACGCCACCAGATCGAGAATCTGGGCCTGCACCGTCACGTCGAGCGCGGTGGTCGGCTCGTCGGCAATCAGCAGCTTCGGATCGCAGCTGATGGCCATCGCGATCATGGCGCGCTGACGCATGCCGCCGGAGAACTGGTGCGGATAATCGTGGACGCGGTCGCCCGGCCTATCGATGCCAACTGTGTGGAGGAGCTCGATGGCGCGCGCCATCGCGGCGCGGCCGCGCAGCCCGGTGTGCGTCTCCAGCACCTCGGTGATCTGCCGACCGATGGTGAGCACCGGGTTGAGCGCAGACATGGGGTTCTGGAAGATCATCGCCACGACACCGCCGCGCAACCTGCGCATTGCCCGATCGTCATTGGCGAGGACATCCTCGCCGAGCAGCCGGATCGACCCTTCCACCGCCGCGTTCGCCGGCAGCAGCCGCATCACCGCACGACCGAGGGTGGACTTGCCACAGCCGCTTTCGCCGACCAGGCCAACCGTCTCACCGCGCCGGATCGACAGCGATACGCGGGAGAGCACGGTCCGCGTTTCCTGCTGGACGAACCCAACGGAAAGGTCCTCTACCGCGAGGACCCCGTCTCGTTCCGTGTGGTCCCGCCGCTCCACGTCTACCTGGCCGATTTATCCGCGAGGTCCGAGACCATCTCGATGAAGGACTGTCCGGCCTGCCCGAGCAGGTTCTGCACCGAACCCATCAACATGCGCGAGCCGAGTTGAAGGGCGCGTTCGACCGAGGCCTTGTCGCCGACGGCCTCGTTGAGGATCTTGCCGTGGCGATTGGCCACTTCGGCCGCCCTGCGCAGGCGCGCCTGGACGGACTCGTGGCCGACATCGCCCGGCACTCCGGCCGAAATGGACAGGTCCATCTTGCCCAAGCAGAACACGTCGAGCCCGTCGACCTTGCCGATCGCATCCAGGTCATCGTCATAGGCCTCGACGTCCTCGAGCAGCGCCATCGCCACCGGATGCGTGTCGACCGCTCCGAAATAGTCGCGCGGGCTCTGCGTGATTCCGAAATTGGCGGCGCGTGAGCCGGCCGATGCCCCGCGAACGCCCAGCGGTGCATAACGCAGGGCTGCGACGAGCGCCCTGGCATCCGCCGCGTTGCGGATATGCGGTCCGATCACCCCTCCCACGCCGCTGTCGGCAAAAGCCAGGATCGTCTCGGCACTGATATCGGGCACACGCACGATCGAAGCGATGCCGGCGGCATCGGCGGCGCGCACCAGATTGTAGCAAGTCTCGACGCTGATGCCGACATGTTCCGCGTCGATCAGGATCCAATCGAAGCCCACCCAGGCGGTAAACTCGACCAGATCGGCCGACGGAAAGTCCATGAAGGCGCCCACGGTAACGTGTTTTTCGGCCAGCACCTTGCGCAGCTTGTTCTCGCGCATAGGGAATTTCGTTCTTGCGTTCACGACAGCGTCATCCATGCATTCTGTATTGGATGGATCCGACCATGAACACTCGTTCGACATGATCGCCGGCTTGGGTCCGGCGGCGTGCGTGCCCGATCCTTCGCAGGCAGGATAGCGGCGCCCCTCACCCCATTGTCATATATAAACGGCATGGCTCCTATCGCGAACGGATCGGGCTTCGCCGACTCAGTAGCGCAGGAAACTGCTCCCCGACGCGATCGAGCGGGTGATCTCATCCTGGAATGCGCTGGTGACGATCTCCCGCACAGCACTCTCCGCCTTGGAGAAGGTGCGACGCTCCCGGTAGATCAGCCGCAGCTCGGTCGAAACCACCGGATTGACGACCCGGCGGGCGACGAACCGCCCCTGCTCCATCTTCAGCCGCGCCGCCATGTAGGGCAGGATCGTGTAGCCGAAGGACCGCTCGACCAGTTCGTTGACCAGGGGCTGCGAGCGCACCTGGAGCGGAACGTTGAGCGAGACGCCGTTTCGCAGCGCGGCGTCGTTCAACAGCCGGCGCAGGCTGTTTTCCTTGCCGGGCAGGATAAGCGGATGCTTCACCATCTCGTCGAAGGAGATGTCACTCGTATTGTCGCCCATCATGCCCGGCGCGCCCACAAACAGAAAATCCTCGCGCAGCAAGCGATCGCCGCGCATGTCGCGCGGGATCGAGTCGACATAGGCGCAAGCCATGTCGAGGCGACCGTCCTCGATCCATTCGACCAAGAAGGACGAGAACTCCTCGACGATCGTCAGCGAAACCTCCGGATATTCCGCCCTGCACCTCTCGACGACCTCAATCGGCACCGAATGCACGATGGGCGGCACCCCCAGTGAGACGTGGCCGCGCGGCGGTCCCTTGTAGTCGTTGATCCTGTTCTTGAGGGATTCAGCGTTGGTCAGCAGCGCCTTGGCCTGCTCGAACAGCAAAGCGCCGACGTCGGTCGGTTCCACCCCACGCGAATGGCGCACCAGCAGCGGCGCGCCGAACTCGACCTCCAGCTTCTTGATCTGAATACCGAGCGCCGGCTGCGCGATGCGCAGCACGGTTGCCGCCCGCGTCAGGCTGCCCAGCTCCACCACCCGTACGAAATATCCAAGCTGCCTGAGATCCATTTCGTCCCGCCAAACCACCTGATGCCCGCCCTGCCGGTAACAGACGGGCTTGGCCTCGAAGATAGCAGCGGAATGGCATAGAGACGCAATGTCCAAAACGTTGCGGCATGGATTCGCTGCCGCGCTTCCGCCCTGTCCTACGAGGACCCATTGCAGGAACTCGCCACTCTCCCGCTGTTCGAACTCGCATTCCGGATGGTCGCCACCGCAGCGGTCGTGATGGCGGTGACGTGGGCTGTCGATCGTGTCGGACCGCTCGTCGGCGGGGCGCTGGCGGGGTTGCCGGTGGTGATCGGCCCCGGCTTCTATTTCCTTTCGCTGCACTCCACGGCCGACTTTGTCGGCAACGCAGCCGCCCACTCGCTGTGGTCGCTGTGCGGCACGCAGATCTTCATCCTCACCTACATGGCCTGCGCGCGCAGCCGTGGCGTCGCAGCGTCGCTGGCTTGCGCGGGGATCGCCTGGGCGGTCGTCGCCGTCATGGTGAGCCGCCTGCCGCCCGCGCCGCTTGCCGGCCTTGCCGTCTTCGCCGCCGTCACCGCGATCGCCATCTGGCTTGGCGCTCGCCTTGCGCTCGGCACCACGCCGGCGAGGCCGTCCATCGGATGGGTGACGCTGATAGTTCGCGGCGGCTTCGCCGGCCTGCTGGTGGCTGCGATTACGGCGGCGTCGAGCCACATCGGCCCCGAATTCTCAGGGATATTCCTCGCCTTCCCTATCGGTTTCGGCGTGCTCGCGGTCACCCTTCACGAGAAGCTCGGCGCCGCAAATGCAATCGGCACCTTAAATTCGGCGTTGAAAGGCGCGGCAGGACTTGCCGTGTTTTCCGCCGCCTTCGCGCTCCTTCTGCCGCACTTTGGCAGCGTCTGGAGCCTCGTGCTGGCGACGGCGATTTCCTGCTCCCTCACGCTTGCGCTGGTGCTGAGGGCGAGATCGCTGCGACCGTCATGATGGCCGAACAAGCCACGGCCTCCCCGCCTCCATCCGAATGGCAAGATATTTTCAATACAGCTGCCAGCTTCAATTCATATGAATGAAATGCGGTCGACCCTCCTATCATCCATCCCACGCAGTCAATTTGTGTGAGCGCCGGCAGGACAGCACCCCGCCGGGTGGTTTCGCGCGCACTTGACCCGGGAGGAGGAACCTATGCGTAGAAGAACATTCGTTTCAGCACTGACCGTGGCCGTATCGGCGTTTTCGCTGTCGGCCGCGATCTCGTCCGGCGATGCCCTCGCCCAGGACAAGGATACGCTGAATGTCGTCCAGGCAGCGGTGGTCAACGTGCTCGAGCCCGATTTCGAGTCGGTCCGGCCGTCGCTGCGGATCAGCTCCGAGATCGTTGAATCGATCACCAAATATGTGTGGGACGGCAAGGAATACAAGCTGCAGCCGGGGCTCGCCGAGAAGTGGGAGCAGGTCGACGACCACACCTGGCGTTTTCACCTGCGCGCGGGCGTGAAGTTCACCAATGGCGAGCCGCTGACGGCCGAGGCCGTGCGCTTCACCAAGGGCGTCTACATGGACAACAAGCGCTCCGGTCCGCCGCTCGTCGGCGACCTGGAAATCAAGGTGGTCGACGACCTCACCTTCGACGTCGTCACCAAGGTGCCTAACCTGCCGACCGTTCCTGCGCAGCTTTCCTTCCTCTATGTCTACCCGCCGGCATATTTCGCGCAGGTGCAGACCCAGGGCTTCGGGAACGCGCCGGTGGGCACCGGCCCCTACATGCTGGACAGCTGGCAGAAGGGCGTCGCGATCACGCTCAAGGCCAATCCGGACTACTGGGGCGACAAGCCCAAGATCCAGAGGATCGTCTACCGCAGCATCGCCGACGACATGACGCGGGTCGCCGAACTGCAGGCCGGCAGCGCCGACGTCGTGGCCGATCTCTCGCCCTCGCTGACCCCGCTCGTCGAGGCGCTGCCCGACGCCGAGGTGAAGCGTATCCCAAGCCAGCGGCGCGTGTTCTTCTTCGTCAGCGCCAAGCACAAGCCGACCGACGACGCCAGAGTCCGTCAGGCCATTGCCCACGCTATCGACCGCAACGCCATCGTGGGCTCGCTGCTCGGCCAGGACGCGGTGCCGCTCAAGGGCATCTACCTGCCCGGCGAGATCGGCTACGAAGCCTCGTTCGAGGGCGTCCCCTATGACCCGGAGAAAGCCAAGGCGCTGCTGGCCGAGGCCGGCTTCGCAAACGGCGTCACCATCGACCTGCATTTCACGCAGGACGGCACCGTGATGGAGCCCTACGTGGCGCAGGCCGTGCAGGCCCAGCTCGCGGCGGTCGGCATCACGGCCAACCTCGACGGCGCGGCCCAGAGCATCATGGCGCAGAAATACGGCGCCGGCGACTCGGCAGGCATGAACCTCCAGAACTACGCGCCCATGTATGCCGACTCCAGCTTCCTCGTGTCGCGTGCCTACTTCGCGTCCGGCGCCCGCTACGGCGGCTATCTCGAGGCCGACGACAAGCAGCTCGACGAGCTCGGCGCCTCCGCGAACCTGACGACCGACGAGGCCTTCCGGCAGAAGACCTATGCGGAGATCGAGAAGCACATCATCGTCGACAAGGCCTATTGGGTGCCGCTCTATCAGCTGGTCGACAGCTACGGCGTTTCGAAGAAGGTCGACTGGGAACCGCGCCCGGACCAGAACTTCAATTTCGGCATCGCGACGGTTCGGTGAGCGGCATGAGCATCGGATTCAGGGTCTACCAGAATGTGGAACGAGCCCCTGCCGCTCTGGTGCAGCGGCTGGCGGAATGTGACACGGCCGACATCGCAGATGTCACCCGCCAGGCGGCGACGATGCGTGGTCTTCACCGTATCGGCAACATGCCGGGTCGCGTAGCCGGGACGGCCATCACCGTCTCGCTGCCACTGGGCGGCGTCAACATGCTGAAGATGGCGATGGCCCAGTTGCGCAAGGGCGACGTTCTGGTCGTCTCTTCGCGCGGCAGCACCGACTTCGCCATGTTCGGCGGCCTGCTCGCCGTCGGAATGCGCGAGCTTGGCGTGGCGGCGATGGTGGTGGACGGATACGTTCGCGACGCCGACGAGATAGCCGAGTCGGGCTTTCCGATGTTCGCCCGTGGGGTGGTGCCAAATGCCTGCCTGGCAGATGCGCCGGGCGAGGTGAACGTGCCGATGGCCTGCGGCGGCGTGGTTGTCTTCCCCGGCAGCATAATTGTGGCAGACACCAATGGCGTCGCCTGCGTGCAGGCAGCCGATGCGGCCTATGTCGCCGACAAGGTGGCGGAACTGCACGGCAAGCATGTCGAATGGGGCCCGTTGCTCGCCAAGGGCGCTTTCCCCGGCATGGACAGCGCCAAAAAGGCTGTCACCGACCAGGGCTGCACCTTCATCGCCTAGATGTCCGAACCAGGGCCGGTCGCAACGGGTTCGACCGCTCGACCTGGCCGAGCCGGCCCTCACCTCCCGGGGCCGGCTCCCGCGATCCCTGCGCGTCCGCGCTCGCGCGACAGTCCACTTGGAGTTCCAGCATGGATATCGATCAGATCCTCACCGCGGGGTCCATCAGCGAACTGACACGCGCCTATCGCGAGAAGCGGTTGACCGTCCGCGAGGCGGTGGACTGGCATCTTGCCCGCATAGAAGCCCGAAACGGCGGCACCGACGGGATCAACGCTGTGCGCGAGATCGCGCCGCGCGTGCGCGAGGACGCCGACGCGGCAGACCGGCATCTGGCCGCGGGCAATGCCGAAGGCTTGCCGCTTGTCGGCGTGCCAGTCCTGCTGAAGGACAATGTGACGACCGCAGACGGCATGGCCGCTACGATCGGCGCGCGGGCCCTGAAGGACTTCGTGCCGCGGAGCGAGGCCACCGTCGTCACCCGGCTGAAGCGGGCCGGCGCGGTGGTGCTCGGCAAGACCAACATGACCGAATTCGCCGACTATACATCCGACGTGATGCCGTCGGAGTTCAGCGGGGCCGGCGGCGTCGTGCGCAATCCGCGCGGACCCGACTTCGGCCGCGGCCAAGGCTCAAGCGTCGGCTCCGCTGCGGCGGTAGCAGCCGCCTTCGCGCCAGTCGCGATCGGCGGCGAGTCGCAGAATTCGATCCAGACGCCGGCCTCTGTGACCGGCATCTACGGCTACAAGCCAACCGTCGGGCTTGTGAGCCGGGCTGGCGTCGCACCGCTGGTGCCGAGCCAGGACACGATCGGCCCGTTCACGCGCACGATCGAGGATGCAATCCGGGTGGTCGCCAGCATGTCGGGGCCGGATGCGCGCGACAGCGTCACCTATGTGCGGGGGCTTCCTGCGCTCGAAATGCCCGAGGCGGCCGATTTGCGCGACGTCACTGTCGGCGTGCCGCGGCTGGCCATGGCCGACACGATAGAGGATGCAGCGATGCAACGCCTGTTCGACGAGACGTTGCGGACGCTTTCCAAGACCGGCGCCCGCATCGTCGATCCATGTGACGTCCCCAGCGCGCTGGAACTCGCGCCGCTGCGTTCTTCGGTCTTCCGCACCGAGTTCAAGCAGGCGATCCGCCAGTTCCTGATCGAACACGGCGCGCCCTGTGGCATGGCTTCACTGGCCGACATCATCGCATGGAATGAATCGCATCCGGATGCGATTCCCTACGGGCAATCGCTGCTGCTTGCGGCGGAGGCAACCGATGGGCTCGAGGAGCCCGCCTATTTGCGCGACCGGCTCAACGATATCCGCTTGACGACGACCCAGGGGATCGACGCCGCACTCGCCGCCGGCGGCGCGGATGTTCTAATCGCGCCGATGGGCGTGGCGGCCAAGCTCACGGGCAAAGCCGGCGCCCCGGCGGTCTCCATACCGGTCGAGGCCCTCGCGGATGGTACCCGCTTCGGAATCACGCTCTATACCCGTGTAGGGGGAGACACGAGGCTGCTGGCGATCGCTCGCAGTGTGAGCGCCGCAGTCGGGACGAATTTCGTTCCGGCGTGACATTTCGCGACCTCGCGCGCCAGGAAAGCATGGTGACGCCCGAGGCGCGCCGGGATCATCAGGTGAGGCTCCGGTCAAGATGCATGCGGAGAGCCGGGTTGTTAACATCAGCGGCATGCCAAGAGCTTTTTCGCTTGCGCTGAACGGCTTGTTTCTCTAGGGGTTCCGGCGGCTCGGAGCGTAGCGCAGCCCGGTAGCGCACTTGACTGGGGGTCAAGGGGTCGTGGGTTCGAATCCCGCCGCTCCGACCATTTTTTCCCCGCAGATTCATCTATTTGCCTGATTCGACAGAACAACGGCCGCTGTCGATCGACAGGACGCGCGGCTGCGCGCGACCGCGCCCGTCCCGGCCGGACAGGCGCTGGGCCTACTGCCAGATATTGATGGTGGCCAGGGTGCGCATCAGGTGGTCGGCCACCAGCTCCTCGGCGCGCTTTCCGTTTCGCGCGTCGACCGCGTCGACGATCGCCTTCAGGTCCTTGTGCGTCTGCTGGCGCACGGGCTCCGGGGCCGGCTTGTCGGTGTCGTGCCCGTCGAAAAGCACGGCGCGGCGGTCGTCCAGGATGCTGCCCATGATCTGCACCAGGAACTTGTTCTTGGTGCTGGCGAAAATCTGCCGGTGCAGCGCGTAGATCTGCTCCTTGAACTCTTCCCAGGTGGGCGCGGCGAGAATCTGCTCGAGGATGCGGCGCATCTCGGCGATCTCCTCGTCCTGCACCCGGTTGACCACCAGATGCATCATGGCCGGCTCGAACAGCAGCCGGCCTTCCACGATCTCGGCAAAGGACGGCACGGCCTCGTGGCTGCCGATGCTGGTCTGGTCCATGCGGTCGAAGACGAGATCGGCGTCGTCGGTGAGGTAGGTGCCGCTGCCGACCCGCCTGAGCACCAGGCCCTGCCGCTCCATCATGGCGAGCGCGCTGCGCACGGCGGTGCGGCTGGTGTTAAGCTGCTGCGCAAGCTCCCTCTCGTTCGGCAGCTTGGCGCCCGGCACCATGAGGCCGCTGCGGATGCTCCGGAGCAGCGCGCGGTAGACGAGCGACGGCGTCGCACGCTCGTTGGTGGCGATGGCGGCCAGTTGCGGCAGCACGATGTCGGCGGTCATGGCGGATATCCTGGAGAGTGGTCGCCTATGAGCAGAATTGGGCCGGCGCTGTCAACCATTGGCGGTGCTGCGGGGCATCAGCGTACAACGTCCACGGGCACCCCCGATCTGGCGGACTGCGCCAGCGCATCCAGCACGGGTATCGCGTCGAAGGCCTCGCGATAGTGCTGAATGTACGGTGCGCCCGACAGGCTGGCCTTGACGAAATGGTCGAGCTCGTCGGCGAGGTCGCCAGTGATCCTGCCATTGATCTGCGGCCACAGATGGGTGTCGCCGCCGGTGGTGGCGGTGTCGTCCACGACGTGGAAACCCTGGTCGGCGCAATCGAGATAGGCGGCCGATTTCGTGCCGACGATCTCCAGCGACGAGCGGAACCCGTTCATCAGGCCGTCGGGCCAGGCCCAGCTGTAGTCGATGCTGCCGATCGCGCCATTCTCGAAATTGACGACCGCGTAGAGCGCGTCCTCGTTGCCGGTGCCCAGCATCTCGATCTTCTGGGCATAGACGCGGGAAATCCGTGAACGCGCGATCCACTGCATGGCGTCCACGTCGTGCACGCCCATGTAGAAGAGGATGGAGCTGGAATCGCCAAGCCGCCGCGCCGTCGAGCGCACGCCGTTGCGCTTGGCGCGCAGGTGGATGGGAGCGCCCAGCCGCTCGGGCGACGCGGCATGGAAGGTCTGAACGTAGCGCGGATCGAAGCGCAGTATGTGCCCGATCATCAGGCGGGCGGCCCCCTTCTCCACCGCCGCCATGATGCGCGCCGCGGTGGCGGCGTCGTGCGCGAACGGCTTTTCCAGGAGGATGGCCTTGCCCGCCTGAGCGGCGGCGACCGCCGCTTCCTCGTGCATGCGGTCGGGCAGGCAGATGCTGACCGCGTCGAGCCCCGGCAGGGCCAGCAGTTCGCGAAAATCCTCGAAGCCGGATGCACCGAGCTCCTTCGACAACTGCGCCACGCGCGCCGCATCACGGTCGCAGACGGCGACCAGCTCGGCCGAGAGGTGGTCGGCATAGATGGCAGCATGCCGCGCGCCGAAGAAGCCCAGCCCGATGACGCCCACCTTCAGGGTGCCGCTCATGGCCTCGGCTCCCGGATGGACCAGCCGGCGAAATCCTCGAGGAAGGCCGCGAGTTCGGCCACCACGGCGGAGAAGAAGGCGGCGCCATGCTCCGGCGAGGCCAGCGACGGGTCGCCCAGGGTTCCGCTAGGCGAGAGGTCGCCGAAATCGTGGTAGACGCGGATCGCCGAGCCGCCCAGAAGGTCCGTGGTCAGGTAGCGCGAGCCGGGATCGGGATAGGTGGTCCGCGCGCTGCCCATCTTTACCAGCTCGGGCCGCAGATGCTGGATCATCGAGGTCTCGAACTCGCAGGCATGGCCCATGCCGCCGCTGCCTGACAGGCGCATTCCGGCGATGGCCTCGCGTGCGAGCTGGAAATAGGTGAGCGCGGCGATGCGCGCCTTGCCGTAGTGCCGGTGGCCCAGGGTGGAGGCCAGCACGTCGATGACGCCGTTGTTGCCGCCATGCCCGTTGACGATGAGCACGCGGCGAAAGCCGTGCTGGACAAGCGAGCCGACGATATCCTCGACCACCGCCATCAGCGTCTCGGCCCGGAGCGTGATCGAGCCCGGGAAACGCATGTGATGGGCCGAGAAGCCGTACCAGGGCGGCGGGAGCACGGCCACCCTGCCCGCGAGAGCGTCGGCCGCGGCCAGCGACACGTGATGCGCCAGCAGCGTGTCGGTGCCGAGCGGCATGTGGTTTCCATGCTGCTCCACCGAGCCGACCGGCAGCAGGAGTACCGTCCTGTCGCGATCGAGCGCCGCGACTTCCGGCGAGGTCAGTTCTTCAAAACGCATCATTTCACCGAGAAGGTTGCAGTCTTCAGGTCGCACATCGCCATCAGCGCGTGGCGGCCGCCGACGCGGCCGCTGCCGCTGTCCTTGCCCGACATGCCACCGAAGGGGATGTGCAGCTCCCAGTAGTTGGACGTGTCGTTGATGTTCACGATACCCGTGGGCATCTCCTCTATGTAGCGGAAAGACCGGTCGATATCCTGCGTGAAGACGCTGGAGACCAGCCCGTAGCGATTGTCGGCGGCGATCTCGAACGCCTGCTCGTCGGTGTCGAAGCAGATGAGCGGCGCCACCGGGCCGAACGTCTCCTCCGTGTTGAGCAGGGCGTCGCGGGACACGCCGGTGAGCACGGTCGGCTCGAAATAGAGGTCGGTCGGCCGGTCCGGCGCACGCTGGCCGCCGGCGATTGCCCTGGCGCCGCGGCCAAGCGCGTCGGCCACATGGTCGGCCACCTTGCCGGCGACACCCGCATTGTTGAGCGGGCCCATGGTGACGCCGTCGCGACGGGGATCGCCAAGCACGACGGCGCGCGCCTCGGCCGCCATGCGCTCGGCGAATTCGTCATAGACCTTGCGCTGGACGAGGATGCGCTCCGACGAGGAGCAGACCTGGCCCGCATTGACGAAGCATCCCGACGCGGTGGCCTTTGCCGCGCGATCGAGGTCGGCGTCGTCGAGGATGACCACCGGCCCGTTGCCGCCGAGCTCCATCAGCTGCGGCTTGCCGGCGGCGCGGACGGCGATCTGCCTGCCGGTGGCGGCGCTGCCGGTGAAGCCCACCGCGTCGGTGCCGGGGTTGGAGACGATCTCGTCGCCCACCACGGCGCCGGCCCCGGTGACGAGGTTGAGCACGCCGGGCGGAAGGTCGACCTCCTGGATCGCACGCATGAGCGCGACCGCCACGAGCGACGTTGTCGGAGCCGGCGTCCACACGATGGCGTTGCCGGCCGCCAATCCCGGCGCGATGTATTCGACCGGGATGTTGACCGGGAAGTTCCACGGCGTGACCACCGCGTACACGCCGCGCGGACGATAGAACGTCATCACCCGCTTGGTGGGATCCTCGGTCGGTATGGTGCTGCCCTCGAGATATTTGACGAGGTCGGCCGCCAGGTTGAAGCCGTCGACCGACTTGCCGACCTCGAAATGGGCCTCGGCATAGGGCTTGCCCTGCTCTAGCGTGAGCAGGGCCGCGAGCTCGGCGCGGCGGGCGGCGATCGCCTCGCCGATGCGGCGCATGGCGGCCGCGCGGTCCCATACGGAGACGCGCCGCCAGCCGGCCTGCGCGGCGCGCGCCGCGGCAATCGCATCCTGAGCGGCCCGGCGCGTGCTCCAGACCATCTCACCGATCTGCGAACCGTCGATCGGCGAACGCACGGGCTTTACCTCGCCGGCCGGATCGCCCACCCATTGGCCATCTATGAAGTTGGAGGCAGAGGAGTCCGTCATTTCATTGGTTCGCTTTCGGGGAAAAAGGTTGCAAGTGATCCTGATTGGTACTTATAGTTTCCTCCGGCAAGCCCAAAGTCAACGAACAATGTGGGCCCTGCAGGCCCGAAACGGACGCCGGGGACGTTGCCGGACAGAGAGGATGGAACCCAAATGAAAATCACCAGAATCATAGCCGCAGCAGCGCTGGCATCCGGCGCGATGGTCGTGCAACCTGCCCTGGCGCAGGACGTCAAACTCGAATTCGTGGTCTGGAACTACTCGCTCGAGACGATTCAGGACAACATCAAGCAGTTCGAGGCGGCCAATCCGGGGATCACGGTGAACGTGACCGACTACACCTGGCCCGACTATCAGGACAGCCTGGTGCTCCGCTTTCGCGGGAATACCCCGACGGACGTGATCTATGGCGGTCAGGATTGGTTGCCGGCATGGGGCGCCGCAGGGTTCATCGCGCCGCTCGATTCCGTCGCGCCTGCGGCCGACATCGAGGCGCTGAAGGGCGACATCGCCGGCTTCGCGCTGACCGACGTGACCTACAAGGACAAGATCTACGGCCTGCCCTACTACGCCGACACGATCTCGTTCATCTACAACAAGAAGATCCTGGCCGACGCCGGCATCGCCGTGCCGACCACCTGGGAGGAAGTGACGGCGGCGGCCGAGAAGCTCAAGGCGGGCGGGATGGAGCATCCCATCGTCTATGAATACAATCAGGAGCTTCCCAACTTCTACGACGCCTTCGTGGCGCAGGCCTACGGCCGCGGCGCCGACCTGTTCGACAAGGACCTGAACCCGCTCTTCGCCGACCCCGAGAACGGCGCCTACAAGCAGCTGGAATGGCTGGCCGACGCCTACAAGAAGGGGCTGGTGCAGTCGGAGACGCACGAATCGAAGATCATCCCCGCGATGAACACCGGCGCGCATGCGTTCACCATCGTCTACACCTACGTGCTGGCCGCGCTGAACAACACGGCCGACCAGCCGCGCGCGGGCGAATTCGCGCTGGCGCCGATGCCGGGCTCCACGCACGCCACGCTGGGCTTCGCCAAGTCCTATGTGGTGACCGCGCAGGCGGCAAAAGACCCCGCGCGCGCCGCGGCGGCCTGGAAGTTCGTGAACTTCATGGCCGGCAAGCCCTATACCGTCGCCAAGCGCTGGGCGGTGGAGAAGGGCCTGGGCTTCGGCCAGTTGCCGCTGTTCCAGGACAAGGACGTGATCGACGCGTGGGGCAAGTGGGCCGACGTGAAGGCACTGGGCGACCAGGCGGCCATCGCCAAGGCCGGCACCTACACCGAGTACAGCTCGGTCTGGTCCGCCTACTTCCGGCCGCTGCTTGCCAAGGCGATGGTTGGCGAAGCGAGCGTCGAGCAGACGATGAAGGACGGCGCCGACCGCTGGAACCAGCTGAAGCAGCAGTTCGCCAACCGCTAGGCACCCGACTGCATCCTGCCTGGAAGGCTGAGGCTGGATTTAATCCCGGCAGGATGCATTCTCGACAACAGGCACGGTCCGGGGACGGCACAGCTTCGCCGTTCCCAGAACGCCAGCCCACCCCTCTCGGCGGATCAGCTCATGTGGACCGACAGTCGTTTTCCGGCGTCCTGGCTGTTACCGGCACTGCTGCCGGTGGCGCTGATGACGATCTATCCGGTCGCGTATTCGCTGTGGACCAGCCTGCATTCGGTCATGCTGCTGTTCCCTGGCGAGCCTTTCGTGGGGCTGGAAAACTACAAGCGTGTCATCACCAGCAACTATTTCCGCGACGCGCTGCGCAACTCGCTCACCTTCACGGTGCTGGTGGCGCCGGTCGTCGTCCTCCTGGGCACGCTGATCGCGCTTTTCCTGCAGCGCCGGTTCTTCGGCTCGCAGGTGGTGCGGTCGGTGGTGCTGCTGCCCTGGGTCCTGCCCGGCGCCATCAGCGCAGTGCTGTGGATCTGGGTGTTCCATCCGAGCTTCGGCGTGCTGAACGGGGTGCTGCGCAACCTTCATCTCATCGACGGCTCTATCCCGTGGCTGACTTCGCCCAAGCTCGCGCTGATCTCGGTCGCCGTCGCGCATGTGTGGACCCAGATCCCGTTTGCCGTGGTGCTGCTCATGGCCGCGCTGGCGGCGATCAACTCGGAGACGCTGGAGGCGGCGGCGATCGACTGCCGCAGCTCCTTCAAGCGCTTCCGCTACATCGTGTTTCCCGAGATCAAGTCGATGATCGTGGTGCTGGTGGTCTACAACGCGCTGACCGCGTTCACGACCTACGACCTGGTATACGCCATGACAGGCGGCGGCCCGGGGACGGCAACCACGCTGCTGTCTTTCCAGATCTGGCGCGAGAGCTTCTCGATGTACGATTTCGGCTCGGGATCGGCTGTCGCCTTCATCGTGGTCGCCATCTCGGCGGTTCTGATCGTCGCCATCACGCGCGCGCTTCCCTCAGACCTGTTTGCGAGTGAATGATGCAAGGACGCTCCAACCCCTTTGCGACCTTCCTGTTCGCGTCGCTCATCCTGATCTTCTCGGGCGGGCCGGTGATCCTGTCGCTCGTGGGAAGCGTGGTGCCCGACAGGATCCTTCTGGACGGGAGCAAGGGCCTGTTCAGCGAAGGGCTGAACTTCGACACCTATCGCTACATCTTCACCGGCCAGCTGCCGGACGCCTACCTGGCCGAGAACGCCAACCGTGCGATGATCTCGGATGCGGCGCGCCAGGTGCCGCAGAGCCTGCTCAACAGCGCCGTGATTGCGCTTTCGTCGATGGCGCTGAACCTGCTGCTGGGGGCGCCGGCGGCCTTCGTGTTCGCGCGCTATATGTTTCCCGGCAAGAAGCTCACCTTCATGTTCCTGATCCTCAGCCCGCTGGTGCCGGCGGTGGCGCTGGTCACGCCGATCTACATGATGCTGCAGTCGTTCGGACTGGTGGGCACGCAGGTGGGCATTATCCTGGTGCACACGGCAAAGGCCCTGCCCTTCACGGTGCTGATCCTGTCGGTGTTCTTCCGCAAGATTCCGGCCGAGCTTTTCGAGGCGGCGGTGCTCGACCACTGCAACCGCTTCCAGGCCTTCTTTCGCATCGCCCTGCCGCTGGCTCTGCCATCCATCGGCGCCACCGGCCTGTTCGCATTCATGCTCTCCTACTCGGAATACATGTTCTCGATGGTGCTGTCGGGCGACGCCGCGACACGCCCCGTCTCGGTGGTGATGGCAGCGCTGGCGCGCAACACCGACGTCTCCTGGAGCCTGCTCAACACGGCGATCTTCATCGCGATCGTGCCGACGCTGGTGCTGGTCGTGCTGGTGTGGCGGTTCGTGGTCGAAGGCCTGCTGAGCGGCGCCGTCAAAGGATAAGATGATGCAAGACAGAATAGTGCGACATCCGCTGAAGACGCTGCCCAAGAACGCGAGCCAGCACGTGACGGCGGGGCCATACTCGCCGGTGCTGGAAGTGGACGCCACGCGGCTGGTCGTCATCTCGGGCCAGGTCGCGATTGACCCGGACGGGGCGGTCATCGGCGACACGATCGAGCAGCAGACGCAGGCGACCCTGGAAAACTGCGACCGGCAGCTGGCCAGCGCCAGCTGCACGCTGGCCGATGTCTTCAAGGTCAACGTGTACCTGACCGACCTCAGCCAGTGGACGCGCTTCAACTCGGTCTACGAGGCGATGATGCCCGAACCACTGCCGGTGCGAACGGCGGTGCAGGCGATATTGCTGCCGGGCTTCCTGGTCGAGATCGAGATGTGGGCAGTGAAGGCGAGGGATTGAGCGTGGCATCGGTCGAACTGAGGAACATCGTCAAGAGCTTCGGCAGCGTCGAGGCGGTGCGCGACGTCTCGCTTACCATCGAGGACCGGGAGCTCGTCGTTTTCGTGGGCCCGTCGGGCTGCGGCAAGTCCACGCTTCTGCGCATGATCGCGGGGCTGGAGGAGATCACCGGCGGCGAATTGCTGATCGGCGGCAAGCCGATGAACAACGTGGCCGCCGCAGACCGCGGCATCGCCATGGTGTTCCAGTCCTATGCGCTCTATCCGCACATGACGGTGGCCGACAACATGGCCTTCGCCTTGAAGATGCTGGGTGTGGACCGCGCCACGATCGACCGCAAGATCGCCGAGACGGCGGAAATCCTGCAGCTGGGCGACCTTCTGAAGCGCAAGCCGCGGGAGCTGTCGGGCGGGCAGCGCCAGCGCGTCGCGATCGGCCGCGCCATCGTGCGCGAGCCTGACGTGTTTCTCTTCGACGAGCCGCTGTCGAACCTCGATGCGGGCCTGCGCGCGCAGATGCGGGTGGAGATCGCGCGGCTGCACAAGCAGCTTCGGACCACCATGATCTACGTGACTCACGACCAGGTGGAGGCGATGACGCTGGCCGACCGCATCGTCATCCTGAACCAGGGCAGGATCGAGCAGCAGGGGCCGCCGCTCGAACTCTACGAGAAGCCCGCCAACCGGTTCGTCGCCGCGTTTCTCGGGCAGCCGAAGATGAACCTGATCCCGACGGTGGCAAGGAGCTCCTCCGGCGGCCTGTCTATGCTGCATTGCCAGGAGACGGGGCTGGTCGCCGTGCGCGCGATCGTGCCGCCGGGCACGTTCGTGGAGCTGGGCGTGCGTCCCGACGACATCGCCGTCGCCGAGGCGCCTTCGGAAGGCGCCGTGGCGGGAGAGATCGTGGTCATAGAGAACCTCGGGAACTCGACCCTGCTGCATGTGAAGGTGGACGGCGTGGAGCAACTGCTGATCGTCGAGGAACGCGGCCGCCGCAGCCGCGCGCAGGGCGACAGGATCTATCTCAGCCTCGATGCCGGCATGGTGCACCTGTTCGACCGTTCCGGCCTGCGGCTGTCGGCGTGAACGGCCGGGAGGCGCCGGGGCTCGGGGCCGCGCAGACAGAGGGCGCCCGCGCCTCACTTCTGTTTACCATCGTAAACGGCTGATTCCGTTACGAAAAGTTAATATGGCGGTTCATATTGGGTTCATGCCGGGCGCGCTACTCCTCGTGCATCGACAACAAGGAACCGCACCATGAACCGAATTGCACAGATCCTGACCGCGACGCTCGCCCTTTCGGTCGCGGCCGTGCCGATGGCCAGCGCACAGTCGCGCAACGACCACCCCCGCCGCGGTTACGGCTACGAGCGCTCGGCGCCCCAGCCGAAGGCCTATCACCACCGGAGCGGGCCCAACCGGCAGCATTGGTCGAAGGGTCACCGCGTGCCGGACTGGCAGCGCCGTCCCGTCGTGCGCGACTATCACCGCCACGGCCTGAAGCGGCCCGGCCGCGGCCAGCATTGGGTGCGCGTCGGCAATGACTACCTGCTCGTGGGCATCGCAACCGGCATCATCGCTGGCATCATCGCCGGGCGGTAGGCCGCCACTCGACCGCAAGGTCAGAAAGCCCCGCTTCGGCGGGGCTTTCGTCATGCGCGGGCACTCAGCGAACCTGATCGAGCAGGCGCTTGCACTCCAGCAGATCGAACAAGGTCTCCTGCAGCAGGGCGCGGTTGTCGCGCGACAGCCGCCCCTCGCCCGGCTGCACCGGGCCGTCATCCTCGCCCTTGCCCAGTCCGAAGAAACGCCGGCTGGGCTTCACCTTCGGCTCGCCGACCAGCATTTCGTCCTCGGCGGCGCGGGCGCGCTGCGGCGGCGGCGCGGCCGCAGCGGCTGCCGCCTCGGCTTCGGCCTGCCTGCGCTGCGTGATCGCCTCCACGGCGGCGAGATCGCCCGCGCCGATGGCGATGACGAACTGGCTGCCGTTCTCCTTCAGCAGCTTCTGCACGCCCTTGATGGTGTAGCCCTGATCGTAGAGCATGTGCCGGATGCCCTTGATGAGTTCGACATCCAGCGGGCGATAATAGCGGCGGCCACCGCCACGCTTCATCGGCCGGATCTGCGCGAAGCGCGTCTCCCAGAAGCGCAGCACATGCTGGGGGAGATCGAGGTCCTCGGCGACTTCGCTGATCGTCCGGAACGCGTCGGGGCTCTTGTCCACGCGATATTCCACCTTCCTGGGGGGCGAATCACAGGCATTTCAACAGGCTGGCGGAAGCCTGTCGAGAGGGCCGGAGCGGGTCAGGGCGCCGGCGCTACGCCGGGTCCGATGATTTCAGCAATGGTGCCGTCCGGACAGGCGAAATGCCGCCAGCTGTTGCCATCGGCGTGCTGGACGTCGCCGAGAAAAGGGATTCCGGCAGCAGCCATGGCCGCATGCGTGGCGTCGAAATCATCGACCCTGAAACCCACCACCGGGCCGGTGCTGAAGAACCAGTGGAATTCGTCGCCCTGCCCGTAGAGCTCCAGCACCGTGCCATCGGCCAGCCTGAAGCCCATGAAATCCTTGCCATGACGCAAGGGCGCCAGGCCTAGCACGTCGCGAAACAGGCCCACCATTTCGGCGTGTCGCTCGCTTCGCATGCCGACGAAACCGACGCCGTGGACGGCCATGCTGCTCTCCACCGCACGGGCCGCCGATGGCGAAACCACCGGGAAGCCGGAGCGCTATTTCTTGGCGGGCTTCGCCTTCGCCACCTGGTGGGAATCCAGGATGCGCTGCTTCAGGACATTGGATGCCTTGAAAGTCATCACCCGGCGCGGAAGGATGGGGACCTCCTCGCCGGTCTTGGGATTGCGGCCGATGCGTTCGTTCTTGCTGCGGACCTGGAACGTGGCGAAGGACGACAGCTTCACCGTCTCACCGCGCACGATTGCCTCGCAGATCTCGTCGAGCACCATCTCGACGAGCTGCGACGACTCCGTCCGCGAAAGGCCGACCTTACGGTAGACAGCCTCGGCGAGGTCGGCGCGTGTTATCGTCTTTCCCCCCATCCGGCAGATCCAACCATCTCAAAAAGTGCTAAATGATAAATCTTGCAAACGTTAGGGAATTGGCCTTGGCAGGTCAAGAACCGGAAATCCGCACCGTCATGAATCAAAGGTTACCAGCGTAGCAATACCGCGCCCCAGGTAAAGCCGCCGCCCATCGCCTCCAGCAGCACCAGGTCGCCCTTGCGGATACGCCCGTCGGCCACGGCTTCGGCCAGCGCCAGCGGCACCGAGGCTGCGGACGTGTTGCCGTGCCGGTCGACGGTGACGACCACCTTCTCTTCCGCGATGCCGAGCTTGCGGGCCGACGCATCGATGATGCGCCTGTTGGCCTGGTGCGGCACGAACCAGTTCAGGTCCTCGGCGGTGATCCCGCCCCTTTCGAACACGTCCTCGATGACGTCGGTTATCATCGCCACCGCGTGCTTGAAGACCTCCTTGCCCTCCATGCGCAGGTGACCCACCGTGCCCGTGGTGGACGGCCCGCCATCGACATAGAGCTTGTCCTTGTGCGACCCGTCGGAGCGGAGGCTGGCGGCGATGATGCCGGTGTCGGCCAGCGTGCCCTGCCCTTCCTGCCCCTCCAGCACCACCGCGCCGGCGCCGTCGCCGAACAGCACGCAGGTGGTGCGGTCGGTCCAGTCGAGAATGCGCGAGAACGTCTCGGAGCCGATGACCAACACGCGGCGCGCCATGCCGCCGCGGATGTACAGGTCGGCCGTGGTGATGGCGTAGACAAAGCCGGAGCAGACCGCCTGCATGTCGAACGCAAAGCCGTGCCGCATGCCCAGCCGATGCTGGATCTCGACCGCTGTCGCGGGAAAGGTGTTGTTGGGCGTGGAAGTGGCAAGCACGATCAGGTCGATATCGTCCGGCGTCAGGCCGGCCTGGGCAAGTGCTGCGCGCGCAGCCGCCTCGCCCAGCGACGCAGTGGTCTCGTCGTCGGCGGCGATGTAGCGCTCGCGGATGCCGGTGCGCTGCACGATCCATTCGTCCGACGTCTCGACGACGCCCTCGAAGTCGGCGTTCTTCATAACACGCCGCGGCAGGGCGGCACCCACGCCGCGTACGACGGATCGCATCATTGCCGTTTTCCTTATGCGTTGCCGCCGGTCGCGGCGGGCACGACCTGGCGCTGCCGTGCATGGAACCGGTCGAGATCGGAGCGGATCGTGCCCAGCAGCTTGCGGCGGACCATGTCGTAGCCGACCTCGACGGCCGCCGCGAAACCCTCGTCGTCGGTTCCGCCATGGCTCTTCACCACGATGCCGTTCAGCCCGAGGAACACGCCCCCGTTGACCTTGCGGACGTCAAGCTTCTCGCGCAGCCGCTGGAAGGCGCTGCGGGCGAAGAGATAGCCGATGCGCGCCATCAGCGTGCGGGTCATGGCCGCGCGCAGATATTCGGCGATGAGCCTGGCCGTGCCTTCCGCCGTCTTGAGCGCGATGTTGCCGGAGAAACCTTCGGTGACCACCACGTCGACCGTGCCTTTGGCGATGTCGTCGCCCTCGACGAAACCCGAATATTCCATCGAATCGAGCGCGGCCTCGCGCAGCATGCGCCCGGCCTCCTTGACCTCTTCCTGGCCCTTGATCTCCTCGACGCCGACATTCAGCAGGCCGACCTTCGGCCGTTCGAGCTGGAACAGCGCATGCGCCATCCCGGTCCCCAGGATGGCGAAGTCGACCAGTTGCTGCGCGTCGGCACCGATGGTGGCGCCGACATCGAGCACGATGCACTCGCTCTTCATGGTGGGCCAGATGGCCGCGATTGCGGGCCGTTCGATCGACGGCATGGTGCGCAGGCAGAACTTGGCCATCGCCATCAGCGCGCCGGTGTTGCCGGCCGACACGCACGCGTCTGCCTCGTCGTTCTTCACCGCCTCGATCGCCTTCCACATGGAAGACTTCCAGCGGCCGTTGCGGAGCGCCTGGCTGGGCTTGTCGTCCATCCTGACGGCGACGTCGCAATGGTGAAACGTGGAGACGCGCTTCAGAGCCGCGTGCTTCTCCAGCACCGGCTCCACATCCTCGGCCCGGCCGTAGATGAGAAACCTTACGTCGGGGCGCCGTTCCACCACCCTGGCGAGGCCGGCGAGCACGACGGCAGGCCCGTGATCCCCGCCCATGGCGTCAATGGAAATTCTTATCAAGCGGAATTCGTCCCATCAGGTCGAGCGAGAGGCTTCTCATCCGAAGTGCGGCGAAAATAGCGTTTTTGTGTCTCCGCACAACCACGATTCAGCACCCATTCGCGGGATTTCACGACTTGCCGGCAAGACCGCGCAGCTTTTCGTACAGGGGGCCGCGCGGCTCGTCCGGATCGGTGCGCCCGGCGGACGATTCCAGCGAAACGCCCTGCTTGCGCGGGTAGGGATCGATCGCCAGAGCGAAGAATTCCTCGGCGACAGCGCCGACGTCGATCGTGTCGCCCGAAAAGGTCTCGGGCGCGTCGGGGCCCTCCGCATCCAGCACCATCTCGCCGCGCTCGATCCAGTTCGGCAGCGCCAGCTTCGAGCCTTCCGGCACAAAGACCGCGTCCACCGCCTCGTCGATCTCGGCCACCACCGGCTCCAGGCTGACGATGCAGGCCTGCACGATCGTCGCCCTGACATGCCCGTGGACCCTGACGCCGTCGGCCTTCCACGGCTGCAACGTCAGGTCGGCGCGAAACTTGTCGACGCCGAGCAGGCCATGCTCGCCGGCAAGAGCCGCGCGCTGGCGATCGTCGGCCTCGAGCCAGACGGGCAGCCCGCTGCGGGAAAGGCGCGCGACGTTGACCGGGAAGGAAACCGGGCTGGCCGAAGTCCGCTCGCTCATGCCGTTTCCCCCTGCAGCGCGTCGCTCGGCTGCGGAAAGGAGAGCCTGCCCGCCACGAACGCCTCGGCCGGCTGGCCGGCCAGCGCGTCGCGGGCGGCGAACGCGTAGCGCGCGAGGCTGGCAGCCTGCGGCCAAGCCTCCGCGTCCGGGCGCACGTTGCGGGCCAGCGCGGCGGCCAGCGCATCCGCGTCGTCGCCATCGAGGGCTGCGTCGTAGGCTCCGACACGACCGTAGAACATGCGCGCCAGCTTCTTCATGCGCTTCGGCACGCCCATGTCGCCCACGCCCAGTTCGCGGATGGAATGCTCGACTTCCTTGAAGAACTCGTCGGTCAACTCCTGCGCGACGGCACGCACCGGGCCCTCCTCCCCGCGCAGCCTGTGCAGCAGCAGGAAGAGGTGCAGCGCGACCATTTCATAGCGCCCGAGCGGCGTGTCCGGCACCTGCCAGGCCGAGTACAGCACGGGCTGCCGCGCGGCCGCCACGATTTCACCGTAGAGCGCGTCCACGACGATGCGATTGGATCGGCTGGGGAAACCGAACAGACGCTTGAGCATTGCGGGCCTACTCCGTTCTTGTTCTTTGCGTGTCAGGGGTCCCGGTTGCATCGCCGGCAAAGCTGGTTTACCGCTTTTCGCGCTCCGTGGGAACCGAGGCGGGGACATGCGGCGAACGGCGTCGGGGACATCGGGTGAGGTGAAAGTGTTGCTGCAGTCGAACGATTTCAATAGGCGCACGCGACTTCTGGCCGGCTCGGCCGCCATGGCGCTGGCCGCCACGCTGCTCGCAGGATGCAATGCCGCGGAGAGCCTCAACCCGCGCGAGACGCTGGCGCAGGGCTACATCATCGACCAGCAGACGCTGGATTCGGTTCCGGTGGGGTCGAGCCGCGAGCAGGTGCTGCTGGCGCTGGGCACGCCTTCGACCACGGCGACGTTCGACAACGAGGTGTTCTACTACATCTCGCAGACGCGCGTGCGCAGCGTGGCATTCGCCAACCCCAAGGTGGTTGAGCAGCGCGTTCTAGCCGTCTATTTCGGCCCGGACCAGCGCGTGCAGAACATCGCCAATTACGGCCTGCAGGACGGCAAGATATTCGACTTCATCTCGCGCACCACGCCGACCGCGGGCAAGGACCAGAACTTCCTGATGCAGATGATCGGCGGCATCGCCGGCGGCGGGCTGAAGCCGAGTATTCCCGGCGCCAGGTAGAATTCGCGGGCAGGCGCCGGCCTTCGCCGCGCCATCCGCTTCTCCAACGAAAAAGCCCCGCGGGATCGCTCCCGCGGGGCTTTTTCCTGGCTTGCGCCGAGGCTAGTGGGCGAGCACGGCGAGCAGAAGCAGCGCCATGATGTTGGTGATCTTGATGGCCGGGTTCACGGCCGGGCCGGCGGTGTCCTTGTAGGGATCGCCGACGGTGTCACCGGTGACGGAGGCCTTGTGCGCTTCCGAGCCCTTCAGGTGCTTGACGCCATCCTTGTCGGTAAAGCCGTCCTCGAACGACTTCTTGGCGTTGTCCCAGGCGCCGCCGCCCGAGGTCATCGAGATGGCGACGAACAGGCCGTTGACGATCACGCCGAGCAGCGATGCGCCGAGAGCGGCGAAGGCCGAGGCCTTGGAGCCGGAGATCAGCAGCACGCCGAAATAGACGACGAGCGGCGCCAGCACCGGCAGCAGCGACGGGATGATCATCTCCTTGATCGCGGCGCGGGTCAGCAGGTCCACGGCGCGCGCATAGTTCGGCTTGGACGTGCCGGCCATGATGCCGGGGTTCTCGCGGAACTGCTTGCGCACTTCCTCCACGATCGAGCCGGCCGCACGACCCACCGCCGTCATGGCGATGCCGCCGAACAGGTAGGGGATGAGGCCGCCGAAGATCAGGCCCGCAACCACGTAGGGGTTGGAGAGCGAGAAGGAGACGTCACCCATGTCGGCGAAGTACGGGTACTGCGCGCTGTTGGCGGTGAAGAACTCCAGATCGTAGGAGTAGGCGGCGAACAGAACCAGCGCGCCAAGGCCGGCCGAACCGATGGCGTAGCCCTTGGTGACCGCCTTGGTGGTGTTGCCCACGGCGTCGAGCGCGTCGGTGGACTGACGCACTTCCTTCGGCAGGCCGGACATTTCGGCGATGCCGCCGGCATTGTCGGTGACCGGACCGAAGGCGTCCAGCGCCACGATCATGCCGGCGAGGCCGAGCATGGTGGTGACCGCGATGGCGGTGCCGAACAGGCCGGCCAGCTGGTAGGTGCCGAGGATGCCGCCGACGATGACGATCGCCGGGAGCGCCGTCGACTCCAGCGAGACCGCGAGGCCCTGGATGACGTTGGTGCCGTGGCCGGTGACCGAGGCCTGCGCGATGGAGTTGACGGGGCGCTTGTTGGTGCCGGTGTAGTACTCGGTGATGACGACGATGAGCCCGGTCACCACGAGGCCGAGCAGGCCGCAGATGAACAGGTTCGTGCCGGTGATGTCCATGCCGTCGACGGTGCCGATCGAGCCCCAGCCGATGGTCATCGAGGTGGCGCCGCCGACGCCGATGACGGTCAGCAGGCCGGTGACGATGAGGCCCTTGTAGAGGGCGCCCATGATCGAGCCGTTGGAGCCGAGCTTCACGAAGAAGGTGCCGATGATGGAGGTGATGATGCAGGCGCCGCAGATGGCGAGCGGATAGATCATCACCGAACCAAGCACGCCCGTGCCGGCAAAGAAGATCGCGCCGAGCACCATGGTGGCGACGACGGTCACCGCGTAGGTCTCGAACAGGTCTGCGGCCATGCCGGCGCAGTCGCCGACATTGTCGCCCACATTGTCAGCGATGGTGGCGGGGTTGCGCGGGTCATCCTCCGGGATGCCGGCTTCCACCTTGCCGACCAGATCGCCGCCGACGTCCGCACCCTTGGTGAAGATGCCGCCGCCGAGACGCGCGAAGATGGAGATCAGCGAGGCGCCGAAGCCGAGCGCCACCAGCGAGTCGATGACGATGCGGTCAGCCGGGGCGTAGCCCATCGGCCCGACCAGCACCCAGTAGTAGACGGCGACGCCGAGAAGGGCGAGGCCGGCGACCAGCATGCCGGTGATCGCGCCGGACTTGAAGGCAATGTCCAGGCCGGCCGACAGGCTGCCGGATGCCGCCTGCGCGGTGCGCACGTTGGCGCGCACGGACACGTGCATGCCGATGAAGCCGGCCGCGCCCGAAAGCACGGCGCCGATCAGGAAACCGATCGCGGCGGTGCCGGAAAGCAGCCACCAGGCCAGGACGAAGACGACCACGCCGACGATGGCGATGGTGGTGTACTGCCGGGCGAGATAGGCCTGCGCACCCTCGCGGATGGCGCCGGCGATTTCCTGCATGCGTGCATTTCCCTGGTCGGCCGCGAGGACCGACTGCGTCGCCCAGATGGCGTAGAGGACGGAAAGCAGGCCGCAGGCGATGACGACGTAAAGCATGGTCATTGCCGATTTTTCCCTTGAAGCTTGGTCCGCAAGAAACCCCTCCCGCGGACAATCATCAAGAGCGGTGTCCGCCGGACCCCGCCCTTTCGCAGCGGCTTATGCGGAAGCCTCCTGCCAACGTCAAGGTTCGGCGGGTTTTTTGCCCGCTAATCGACACATTTCGTGAGCGCGGCACCTAGGTGAGGTCGCGATCCGGCTGGTTGACGAAGATCAGCACCGCCAGGATGGTCATGTAGAACTTGAAGGCCGCGTCCTGGCCGTTCCAGGTCTGCGACTGCCACATGGCGAACCATTCGCCGCCGATGACCATGAAGCCGAAGAACCAGACCAGGAATCCCATGGTGGCTGCCAGCACGACGCCCGACTTGGCGCCGTCGAAGGCCTGGCCGGACAGGTTGCGCGCGCTCCACAGCCTCCAGGAGGCGTACAGGAACAGCAGGCAGGTGATGCCTTCGCCGACGATGATGAGCCAGTAGCCGGCCGTCCAGAGCGCAGGATTGTCGATCGCGCGGTACATCAGCGCGTTGCCCGGGAAGGTGGTGTCCATGCTCAGCACGTGCTGCACGAAGGCGTAGTTGGAGCCGTAGTCGGTGATGTTGCCGAATGTGACGAGGAAAGCGAATGCAGCGAGACACAGGCACATGATGATCTTGGAAAGACGCAGTGCCATGGCGGAGCCTCCTCCGGTTTCGGACCCTTTCGGTCCGACTCATTTGCCGGGCCAAGCATACGCCCGCGAACGGGCTGTGGCGAACGCCCTGGGGCGGCCAGGCTTCAGCTGATGGCGGGCCTCTTCATCCGCATCGCAAGCACGCCCAGCGCGGCGAGACAGACGGCGGAAACCGGCAGCACGATCCAGTTGAGCATGTCCCAGCCGTAGCTGTTGTAGATCTGCCCCGACATCAGCGAGGCGAAGGCGACGAAGCCGAACAGCACGAAGTCGTGGAAACCCTGCACCTTGCTCTTCTCGGACTGCCGGTAGCTCTCGGCCACCATCGCCGTCGCCCCGATGAAGGCGAAATTCCATCCGAGGCCCAGCAGGATCAGCGCACTCCAGAACTGCCAAAGCGCGATGCCTGAAAGCGCGACCAGCGCACAGGCCACCAGCAGCAGCAGGCCGGCGGCGACGACCTTCTCCTTGCCGAAGCGGGCGATCAGCCTGCCGGTGAAGAAGCTGGGCGCGAACATCGCCATCACGTGCCAGGAGATGCCGAGCGTGGCCTCGTCAGGGGTGAAGCCGCAGCCGACCATGGCGAGCGGCGCTCCAGTCATGACGAAGCTCATCAGCGCATACGAGCCGACGGCGCAGAGCAGCGCCACGGCGAAATAGGGCTGGCGCAATATCTCGCCGAGCGACCGGGCCGGCTGGTCGGATGCCACCTGCCCGGCCGGCATGTCGCGGCGCAGCCGCAGGAAGGAAAGGATGATTGCGCCGACGGCGGCAAGGCCGATGATCGAGGCGAAGGAGCCGGCGAACATGACCGGCGCCAGCGCTTCGCGGGTGAAGATGACGATCTGCGGGCCCAGAATGGCGGTGACCACGCCGCCGGCCAGGACCCAGGAAATGGCCCTCGCCTTGAATTGCGGAGGGGCGTTGTCGGCCGCGGCGAAGCGGAACTGCTGCACGAAGGCGCCGCCGGCGCCGACGATCAGAAGGCCCACCACGAACAGCCAGAAGTCCATGCGGTAGAGCGCCAGCGTCGCCACGGCGCCGCCGAGCGCGGTGATGGCCGTGCCGGCCATGAAGCCTGAGCGCTGGCCGACCACACGGATGATCGCGGCCGCCGGAATGGCGCCAAGGGCGACGCCCAGAGTGAAGGCGGTGATGGGCGCGGTCGCCAGCGACTTGTCGGCGTCGAGCAGGTAGTGTCCGGCCAGACCGCCGATCGACATCGCGATCGGCGCGGCCGAGCCGATGACCGCCTGGGCCGCGGTCAGGATGAAGGCGGTGCGGCGCGCTTCGCGATCGAGCGCCGGGGCGTTCACGACGCGTCGCGCCCCTTGCCTTCGCCGCGCAGGCGCCGCGAGGCGCGATCGAGCACGGCGTTGACGAGCTTAGGTTCGTCCTCCGAATAGAAGGCCTTGGCGATGTCGAGATATTCGGAGACGATGACGGCGACAGGCACGTCCTTGCGCTCCATCAGCTCGTAGACGCCTGCGCGCAGGATGGCGCGCAGCGTCGTGTCGAGCCGCGACAGCGGCCAGTCCTCGGTCAGCGACTGGCGGATGACCGGATCAATCGTCTTCTGGTGCTCGACCACGCCGGCCAGGATGGCGCGGAACCACTGCGCATCGGCTTCGCGATAGTGGTCGCCGTCGACCTCCTTGCCGAGGCGAAAGGCTTCGTACTCGGCAGCGATCTCCAGTACGCCAGAGCCGGCGAGGTCCATCTGGTAGAGCGCCTGCACCGCCGCGAGGCGGGCCGCGCCGCGCTTGTTGGCGGAGCGGCCGGGAACGGGCGCGGGCTGGGGCGCTTCCGGCACGGTCAAGCCTCCAGCCTGGCGCGCAGGGCCACCATGGTGAGAGCCGCGCGGGCGGCGAAGCCGCCCTTGTCGCCCTCTTCACGGCGGGCGCGCGCCCACGCCTGCTCGTCGTTCTCGACGGTGAGGATGCCGTTGCCGATGGCGAGCGACTCTTCCACCGCGAGGTCCATCAGCGCGCGGCTCGATTCATTGGCCACGATCTCGAAATGATATGTCTCGCCGCGGATGACGGTGCCGAGCGCGACGAAGCCGTCATACTCCGTGCCGCCGGCCTCGGCGCCGTCGAGCGCGAAGGAGATGACGGCGGGAATCTCGAGCGCACCGGGAACGGTGACGACATCGTAGGTCGCGCCCGCCTCATCCAGCGCCGCCTTTGCGCCGGCGAGCAGCGCGTCGGCGAGATCGTCATGGAACCGCGCCTCGACGATCAGCATGTGCGCCCTGTCAGGCCTGATGAACGCCTTGCCGTGTTCGGAAATGCCAGCCATTCGATGCTCCGGAAAGCCGGTGACTTAGGCCGAACTCTCGGCAACGGCAAGCGGCGAGTTGCGGATAGCAGCCCCGCGCGCGGCGCAGGGCTCAGTCTCCGGCCAGTTCGCGCTCGGCCTCAGCCAGCCGTGCTGCGTAGCGGGCCATCGTGTCCACCTCCAGGTTGACGCGATCACCCACCTGGCGCCCACCCCAGGTGGTCACGCCCAGCGAGTGGTGGATGAGCAGCACGTCAAAGCGGGTGCCGGAAACCTTGTTGACAGTCAGCGAGGTGCCGTCGAGCGCAACCGAACCCTTCGGCGCGATGAACTTCGCAAGCTCGCGCGGCGCGTCGAGCGTGAAGCGGACGGCGTCGCCCTCCTCGCTCCGCTCCACGATCTCGGCGGTGCCGTCGACATGGCCCGACACGATGTGGCCGCCGAGCTCGTCGCCAACCTTCAGCGCACGCTCCAGGTTGATGCGGGTTCCGGCGCGCCAATCATTGGCCGTGGTGACCCGCAGCGCCTCTTCCCATGCCTCGACCTCGAACCAGCGCGCGTTCGACGCAGGCTCCGGCAGGGCCACGACGGTGAGGCAGACGCCGGCGCAGGAAATCGAGGCGCCGATGTCTATGCCGGCCGGGTCATAGGCCGTGTCGATGCGCAGTCGCACGCCCGCGGGCAGCGGGCGCGTCTCGCTGACGGTGCCGACATCGGTGACGATCCCCGTGAACATCAGTTCGACCTTTCGAATTCGGTGAGGCGGTCGGGCCCGAATACGCTAGAGCGCGCCTCGGCATATCCCTGTGGAACGGCCTCACGGGTCACCGGCGAGGCGATACCGCCCTCGCCCACCACGACCGGGCTGGTGAACAGCGCGATCCGGTCGACCAGGCCGGCGTCGAGGAAGCGGCGGGCGGTCTCGGCGCCGCCTTCGAGAAGCAAGCTCTTGGTGCCGGTGACGCCGAGCACTCGCATGATCTCGCGCGGGTCGAAGCGGCCCTTGAAATCGGACGCCAGCGCCTGCACCGACGCGCCGCGGCTGCGCAGCGCCTCGACCTGAGACCGCGGCGCCTTCTCCGTCACCAGTATCGTCACACGGCCGGCGCTGCGCTCGGCCAGGATGCGCGCGGCCGGCGGCGTGCGCGCGAACGGGTCGATGACGATGCGGACCGGCGAGCGGTCCTGCAGCCCGTCGAGCCTGACCGTCAGCAGCGGATCGTCCTCGACGACGGTGCCGACGCCCACCATGATCGCCTCGTTCTCGACGCGCATGACCTGGGCGGCCTGCCGCGCCACAGGCCCGGTGATGGCCACCTGGCCGGCGCCGCCACGGCCTATCCTGCCATCGGAGGAAACGGCGAGCTTCAAGGTGAGGAAAGGCCGCCCCCTGCCCCGCAGCGACAGGAAACCCTCCATCGCCCGGCGCGCCGCGTCCTCCTCGCAGCCGACGGCCACCTCGATGCCTGCCTGGCGCAGGATGGACACGCCCCGGCCGGCGACGCGGATGTCGGGGTCGAGCACGGCCACCAGGACGCGCGCGACGCCGGCTGCGACCAGCGCATCCGCGCAGGGCGGCGCCTTGCCGATGTGGGAGCACGGCTCCAGCGTGACGTAGGCGGTGGCGCCGCGAGCCAATTCGCCCGCCTCGGCCAACGCCTGCAGCTCGGCGTGCGGCCGGCCGCCTGGGGCGGTGACGCCGATGCCGACGATGGCCGGACCGGCCGGCCCGTTGCGCACGATCACTGCGCCCACGGAAGGATTTTCACCTGACAGACCGAGATGGCGCCGCGACAGGCGTATCGCAGCCGCCATGAAGCGGCGGTCGGCGGCGTCGAAGGAATGGGGCGTCTCGGGCACAGGCATGCTCAGCCTGCCTCTTCCTCGCCCTTCAACTCGCCCAGCAGCTCGTGGAAGTCCCGCGCCTCGCGGAAGTTGCGATACACCGAAGCGAACCGGACATAGGCGACGTCGTCCAGCGACTTGAGCGCCTCCATGACCAGCTCGCCGATCTTCTCGGCCGGAATCTCGGATTCGCCCGAACTTTCCAGCTGCCGCGCGATGCCGGTGACCGCACGCTCCACCCGCTCGGGATCGACGTTGCGCTTGCGCAGCGCGATGTCGAAGGAGCGCATGAGCTTGTCGCGGTCGAAGGGCACCTTGCGGCCGCTCTTCTTGACCACCACCAGATCGCGCAGCTGCACCCGCTCGAAGGTGGTGAAGCGGCCCCCGCAATCGGGACAGACGCGCCGGCGGCGGATGGCCGCGCCGTCCTCGGCGGGACGGCTGTCCTTAACCTGGCTGTCGAGCGATTGGCAGTAGGGGCAGCGCATGGAGGATCAGCCCATATAGGGGTAGAGCGGGAAACGGTCGGTCAGCGCCAGCACCTTCGCCTTGACCGCGGCCTCGACCGCGGCGTTGCCTTCGTCGGAATTGGCGACCTTCAGCCCGTCCAGCACCTCTGCGATCAGCCGACCGATCTCGCGGAACTCGGCCTGGCCGAAGCCCCGGGTCGTGCCGGCCGGCGTGCCCAGCCGCACACCCGAAGTCACGAAGGGCTTTTCGGGGTCGAAGGGGATGCCGTTCTTGTTGCAGGTGATGTTGGCGCGGCCGAGCGCTGCCTCGGCGCGTTTTCCGGTAGCGTTCTTGGGGCGCAGGTCCACCAGCATCAGATGGTTGTCGGTGCCGCCCGATACAATGTCCAGTCCCGTTTCCTTGAGGCTGGCCGCCAGCACCTTGGCGTTGGCCACCACGTCGGCGGCGTAGGTCTTGAAGGAGGGGCGCAGCGCCTCTCCGAACGCGACTGCCTTGGCCGCGATCACATGCATCAGCGGGCCGCCCTGGAGGCCGGGGAACACGGCCGAGTTCATCTTCTTGGCGATGTCCTCGTCATTGGTGAGGATCATGCCGCCGCGGGGGCCACGCAGGCTCTTGTGCGTGGTGGTGGTCACCACATGCGCATGCGGCAGCGGCGACGGGTGCTGCCCGCCCGCCACCAGACCGGCTATGTGCGCCATGTCCACCATCAGGTAGGCGCCGACCGCATCGGCTATCTCGCGGAAGCGCTTCCAGTCCCAGATGCGCGAATAGGCGGTGCCGCCGGCGAGGATGAGCCGCGGCTTGTTCTCGTGGGCCAGCCGCTCGACCTCGTCCATGTCCAGCAGGTGGTCGTCGCGGCGCACGCCATACGACACGACGTTGAACCACTTGCCACTCATGTTGACGGGCGAACCGTGCGTGAGGTGTCCGCCTGAATTGAGGTCGAGGCCCATGAAGGTGTCGCCCGGCTGCAGCAGCGCCAGGAACACGGCCTGGTTCATCTGCGAGCCGGAGTTGGGCTGCACATTGGCGAAATTGCACCCGAACAGCTTCTTCGCGCGCTCGATGGCGAGCTCCTCGGCCACGTCGACGAACTGGCAGCCGCCATAGTAGCGCTTGCCCGGATAACCTTCCGCGTACTTGTTGGTCATGATCGAGCCCTGCGCCTCGAGCACGGCGCGGGAGACGATGTTCTCCGATGCGATCAGCTCGATCTCGTGGCGTTGGCGACCGAGTTCGGACCGAATCGCGCCGAAGATCTCGGGATCGATCTCCTCCAGGGGGGCGGAAAAGAAGCTGTCGGCAGGGGCCGAGTGCGCTGTCGCGGTCGCCATGACGGGTCCTTCGTAACGGTCAGGTGCGGTAGAGCCGCGCGCTTAACACGTTTCGCCGGAGCCTTCCAACTGCGGGGTGCGAAATTCGCTCGTTCGACCCCGCAATGGTCCCGTCAGCGCGTACAGAGCTGCCTTGGCCCGCGGAACGGCTGGTAGGTGCAGTCCGAAGCCCGGAACGAACGATAGTAGCTGGCGCAGACATGCACGTTGCACATGGCCGAAGCGCCGTCGCCGACCTGCCCCCGGGCAAACCCCCGCGCCATTCCGGATCTGCCGGAGGCGACGATGCCGCGCTCGATGGCCACGTCGGGCGGCACCAGCTCCGGCTGGCCGGACGCTTCCCGCTGGCGCATGTCCGACACCGGCACGCGACGCACGTAAGTATCCTCCGACGGCGGCTCCAGCACCTGCGGGAGGGCGCTCACAGCCTCGGGGTCGATGCCCGGCAGGGCTTCGTCGGCAGGCGCGGCTGGCGCGAGTTCCTGCGCCTCGAGCATGAATGCCCGCCAGATCTGCGCGGGGATCTTTCCGCCGGTGACCGCCTTCATCGGGGTTTCGTCGTCATTGCCCACCCAGACGCCCACCACCAGGTCCTCGGTGAAACCGACGAACCAGGCGTCGCGATAATTCTGGCTGGTGCCGGTCTTGCCGGCTGCGAAGCTGTCGAGCGCCGCAGCGCGGCCGGTTCCGCGCTCGACCACGAGCTGAAGCATCTGGAGCAGCTGCGGCTGAACGTCGCCCAGTTCGGTGCCGGGCACCTTCGGCGCGCCGACGCGGAACGCGCGGGGCTGGCCGTCGGCGTGGAAGGATCGAATCCCCCACGGCTCGACCGGCGCGACGCCGGCAAGCACCGAGGCATAAGCGCCGGTAAGGTCCAGCAGGCTCACGCCGGATGTACCGAGCGCCAGGCTGGGCGTCTCGTTCAGCTTGGCGTCGATACCGAGCTCGCGCGCCGCCTCGGCCACCTTGTCGATGCCCACATCCATGGCCAGCGAGACCGTGGCCGCATTGAGCGAACGGGCAAAAGCCTCCGCAATGGTGACGCTGCCCAGATACTCGCCGCTGAAATTCTCGGGCGACCACCCCCGAATCTCGATCGGCCGGTCGATGATGCGGTCTCCGGGCAGGTAGCCCTGCTTCAGCGCCGCGTAGTAGGTGAACAGCTTGAAGACCGAGCCCGGCTGGCGCAGGGCGGTAACCGCGCGGTTGAACTCGCTCTTGCCATAGTCGCGGCCGCCGACCATCGCCACCACGGCGCCGTCCGGGCGCATCGCGACGAGGGCAGCCTGCGACACGCCCGCCGCCTCGCCCTGCTGCTCCAGCATGTCGTCGACGACGCGCTCGGCGATCTCCTGCATCCGCGGGTCGAGGCTGGTCTCAACGCGGATCGTTCCACGATAAGGGCCAGCGATCTCGCGCGCGCTCTGCATGGCCCAATCGGCGAACCAGCTGCCGGAACGCTCGGTCGGGCTGGTGGGGCTGAGCCGGGCAAACTCGGTCTTGGCGGCCAGCGCCTCATGCTCCTCCAGCCGGCCGTCAGCCACCATCAGGTCCAGCACCTGGGTGGCGCGCTCACGTGCCGCCTTGGGGTTCTCGCGGGGATTGAGCACGGAAGGCGCGCGGATGAGGCCGGCAAGCATCGCCGCCTCGCCCACATTCAGCGCCTCCAGCGGCTTGTTGAAGTAGATGCGGGCGGCGGCGGGCATGCCGGTTGCGCCGGCCCCGAGATAGACGTTGTTCAGATAGCGGGAGAGAATCTCATCCTTGCCGAGCTTGTTCTCCAGCCAGACGGAGATGAAGGCTTCCTGGATCTTGCGTTTGAAGGTCCGGTCGTTCTCCAGATAGAGAATCTTGATCAGCTGCTGGGTGATGGTGCTGCCGCCCTGCACGATGCGGCCGGCACTGAGGTTGCGCAGGCTGGCGCGCACGATGGCCGAGGGATCGAGGCCGAAATGGTCATGGAAGCGGCGGTCCTCCGCAGCGATCACCGCATCGACCAGATGCGGCGGGAAGTCGGCCAGCGCGGCGTAGGGCTCCTGCAGCGCGCCCTGCGTCACCAGCGGCTCGCCTTCCGTATCCTCCAGCACGATCACCGGCTTCAGAGTGCCGTCCGCGATCTGGCGCCAGGGCACGTCGGCGAGCGCCCAGGCGACCACCGCGATTGCGGCAAGACCTGCAACGAACATGAGCGCGGCGAGGCCCCGCGTGGCGCGCCACCAGACGTTGCGCCGCTGACGTGCGGGCCGCTCAACCGAAGCGACGGCGGCCGAAGGTTGCCGGGGATCGACAGTGCGCGGCTTGCGCCGGGCCGCCCGCCGCCGCCTGCGGGTGGCGAACGCCTTTGCATCCCGCCGCATCGCGCCGAACAGCGCCGCCAGCGCAGCGCCCGTGCCTACCGAGGCTTCGTTGTCCCCGCGGGAGCCGCCGCGATGTTCGGCATCGGCATCGTCCAGCTGCGCCTGCAATTCGCGCTCGAGATCATCGCTATCGGTGTCGCGTGAGGCCACATCGCCCCGCGATTCGTTGTCGCGCGCCGCCATCAGGGGCAAAACTCCCTCTCGTCGCGCCGTCCAGCCCTTCAACAAGCCGGCGCAGAATCCTGCACGACAAAACTCCAAAGGGGGACGGTGGTTCCATCCGCGCATCGCGTGGGGCGGCTGCGGGATTCCGCTAGAGGTCGAGGGCCCCCTGCCCGGCATCCATCGCGCCGAGCACGTTGGCGGCGAGTTGCCGGGTGATGCGGCTCTTGTCCTCCAGGGCGCGGCGGTCGAGCCTGTCCACGACCCGGATGGCGGTGGCGAGCGACCGCTCGATCCGCTTGACGAGAAACTGCACGACCTGCTGGTCCACCTCCACCTGGCGGTCGGCGAACAGCTTGGTGATGACGCCCGAGAGGAGCAGATCGTCCGGCTCGTGAATCTCGATCGTCGTCGCCGCCTTCAGCCGCGAAGCCAAATCGGGAAGCCGCACGCCCCAGGCGGCGGGGAAGCGCCGCGCGGTCAGCAGCATGTGCGTGCCCGACTCACGCACAGTGTTGAAGAGGTGGAACAGGCCGGCCTCGTCCAGGCCGCCTGCGTCGGCGTCATCGATCAGCACCGCGCCTTCGCGCGCGGCCGCGATGTCCGCCTCGCTCACCCGGGTGCGGTCGATGCGCCTCGCGCCCGCGATGTCGCCCCAGATAACCGCGACATGCGACTTGCCGGCGCCCGGAGGCCCGGCCAGCACGACCACCGGCGACGGCCAGTCCGGCCAGGTGTCGACCAGGCTTGCCGAGGCTGCGTTGGCCGGGCTGACGACAAGTTCGTCGCGCGTGAAACCCGGCGCATGGCCAAGCTCCAGCGGAAGCTGACGCGGAGGCTCGCCCGGCATCGGTTCAGAGCCGGTCGCTGCCGCCGGCGCCGGCGTGGCCCTTGTAGAGGGGCGATTCCAGGTAGCGGGAGATGGCGAAGCGCACCAGCACCGCCACGGCGGCGGCCGCCGGCACGGCGATCAACAAGCCGACGAAGCCGAACAGGTAGCCGAAGGCAAACAGCGCAAACATCAGCCAGACCGGGTGAAGGCCCACGCTTTGGCCCACGAGCTTGGGCTGCAGGATGTTGCCCTCGATGAACTGGCCGGTGAAGAAGACGATCGCGACGGCAAGCACCCAGTGCCATTCAGGCCAGAACTGCACCAGCGCCACGCCGACGGCCAGAACCAGCCCGACAAGCGATCCCACATAGGGGATGAAGCTGATCAACCCGGCAAAGAGGCCGATCAGCAGGCCGAAATTCAACCCGACCAGCGTCAGCCCGACGGCATACATGATGCCCAGGATGAGACAGAGGGTGCCCTGCCCGCGCACGAAGCCGGCAGTCGCCCTGTTGATGTCGGCCGCAATGCCGCGCACCGTCGCGACATGGTCGCGCGGTATCCAGCCATCGACCTTCGCCACCATGCGATCCCAGTCGAGCAGCATGTAGAAGGCGACGACGGGGGTGACGACGAACAGGCCTGCGATATCGACCAGCGTCTTGCCAGAACTCCAGATCGACTGGAACACCGTGGTGAGGAAGCCGGCGCCCTGCGACAGCAGGCCGCTCAGGCTTTCGCGCAGGGATTCGGGCGCCACGCCGAAATTTTCCTGCAGCCAGTGGGGATCGATGGTGGTGATCAGCGCCTGGAGCCGCGACAGGTAGTCGGGGATGCGGGATCCGAACTGGGTGAGCTGCGTTGCCAGCACGGGAATGATGATCATCATCCCCAGCGTGAGCGCCAGCACGAAGGCGACGAGGATGACAATGGTGGCCAGCAGGCGCGACAGCCCCATCCGCTCCAGAGCGTCAGCGACAGGATCGAGGAAGTAGGCGAGGATCATGCCCGCCAGAAACGGCAGCAGGATGGAGCTGAACAGATAGAGGAAGCCGACGACGAAGGCCGCGGCGAGCAGCCAGAAGACGACCTGCCGCCTCAGCGAGGTCGCCGAAACCGGGGCGATCTCCACGATCTGGGGAGCGAGAACGGTCGGGGCAGGCGGATCCTGGCGCGCGGGCGCCGGGCGTGCCGCCTTGGCCCTTGCGGGGGCGGAGCTAGCTCCGCGGGGTTTCGCCTTCGCCATAACCGTTCATGTGCTTGAGCCAGCCGACGAGATAGGCCGCGGCGGAAGCGGCGGTCAAGAGGCCGGACACGACGATCAGCCACGTGCGGAGATCCCAGAACCGCTGGGCGAAGGCCAGTTCGCACAACACAACCGCCGCCAGCACGATCTGGACCGCCGTGTTGGCCTTGGAAACGAACAGCGGACGCATCTCCACCGGATTGGCCATGATCGTGGAGATCAGCACCGCAGTGATGATGAGCGCATCTCGCGAGACCGCCAGGATGACCAGCCACAGCGGCAGCTCGCCCATCAGGCCGAGGACGACAAAGACGCAGACCAGAAGCAGCTTGTCGGCCATGGGGTCGAGATAGGCGCCGAGTTCGGAACGCTGGTTGAACTGGCGGGCGATGAAGCCGTCGATGCCATCGGAGACGCCGGCGATCACGAAACCCGCCAGCGCCCACTTCATCTCGCCCATCAGCATGGCGTAGACCACCGCCGGGACGAGCACGAAACGCAGCAGCGTGATGATGTTCGGGACGGTCAAGCCTGAAATACTCCTCGTTCGGATGAGAGCCCGAGCGATCCGGCGAATTAGATGGCCGCGTTGCACCATAGATGCAAGATGCGTGTTGGCCTGCCCGCTTTCCCCAGCGGCGGATGGCCTCAGCGGCCGCCGCGCCTTGCATCGACGCGCCGCTTCATGCGAAGAGCCGGGCTGCCGGACGGCATACCCCGGAGACGGAAAACAGGCGTATGAGCAAGAAGGGCACCAACGGTCTCACCTACGCGCAGGCGGGCGTCGACATCGATGCCGGCGCGGCCATGGTGGAGAAGATCAAGCCGCTGGTTCGGCAGACCCGCCGGCCCGGCGCGGATGGCGAAATCGGCGGCTTTGGCGGGCTTTTCGACCTCAAGGCGGCCGGCTTCACCGATCCTGTGCTGGTCGCTGCCAATGACGGCGTCGGCACCAAGCTTAAGATCGCCATCGACACCGGCATCCACAACACGATCGGCATCGACCTCGTGGCCATGTGCGTCAACGACATCGTGGTTCAGGGCGCCGAGCCGCTGTTCTTCCTCGACTATTTCGCGACCGGCAGGCTCGATCCCGAGCATGGCGCGACCATCGTTGCGGGCATAGCCGAGGGTTGCAGGATGGCGGGTTGCGCGCTGATCGGCGGCGAGACCGCCGAGATGCCGGGACTCTACGCCAACGCCGACTACGACCTCGCGGGCTTTGCGGTGGGCGCGGCCGAGCGCGGCCGGCTGCTGCCGACCGACGACATCGTGGAAGGCGACGTGATCCTCGGACTGGCGTCGTCGGGCGTCCACTCCAACGGCTTTTCGCTCGTCCGGCGCATCGTCGGGCAAAGCGGGCTCGACTGGCAGGACGAGGCGCCCTTCGCGCCCGGCAAGTCGCTCGGCGAAGCCCTGCTCGAGCCGACCCGCATCTACGTAAAGCCGCTGCTGCATGCGATGCGCGACACGCACGGCATCAAGGCGCTGGCCCACATCACCGGGGGCGGCTTTCCAGAAAACACGCCGCGCGTGCTGCCCGAGGCATTCGGCGCCGAGCTCGACCTCGCGGCCATCGAGGCGCCCGCCGTATTCTCCTGGCTCGCGAGAACCGGTGGCGTGGCGCATGACGAGATGCTGCGCACCTTCAACTGCGGCGTCGGCATGCTCGCCGTCGTCGGGGCGGGCCAGGCCGCGCAGGTGGCAGCGGTTCTGCAACAGGCGGGCGAGACCGTAACGCCGATCGGGCGCATCTGCCCGCGCCGCGACCACGGCGTCGTCTACCGCGGAAGACTGGAGCTCTAGACCGGCATGAAGAAGCGCGTCGCCATCCTGATTTCCGGCCGCGGCACCAACATGGCCGCGCTCATCGCTGCGGCGCGCGAAAGCGACTATCCGGTAGAGATCGCCGGCATCGTGTCCAGCAGGGCGGACGCGGCGGGACTGGATATCGCCGCGAAGGCGGGCTTCGCCACCCGCACGGTGCTGAAGCGCGACCACCAGACCCCGCAGGCGCATGACGCGGCAGTAGAAGGCGCGCTGGCTGAACTCGGGGCGGAGCTGGTCTGCCTGGCCGGATATCTGCGGGCGCTCACGCCGGAGTTCGTGCAGCGCTGGCAGGGCCGGCTGATCAACATCCACCCCTCGCTGCTGCCGCTGTTCCGCGGGCTGGACACGCACCGCCAGGCGCTGGACGCCGGGGTGCGAGTGCATGGCTGCACGGTGCATTTCGTCACCGCCGAGGTGGATGCCGGCCCGATCATCGCGCAGGCGGCGGTTCCGGTGGAACTCGGCGACGTCGAGGCGACGCTTGCCGCGCGCGTGCTCAAGGCGGAGCACCGCCTCTACCCGATCGCGCTGCGCATGGTGGCGGAAGGCAAGGTGCGGATGGAAGGCGGCAGGTCCGTCTTTTCCCCCTTCGCCACCAAGGACGGCGCGGGCGAACTGATCGTCTCGCCCGAACCCGCTTCGGACGGCATCGCCGATCTGGAATCCCTGGCGCGGTTCACGCCGTAGAGAACTCTACAGCGAAACGCGCATCAAACTCTGCGACCTTCAAGTCGCGGCAGAAGCGCAGCGTCGCATTCCCCTACCAACCGACATTTGCTTAAAAGCCTACTTGTCCCCATTATCAAACATGGACCAGCATTCATGCTGGCATTTTGATTTATTTAGATTCATCTAAACTAATGACACTTGCAAGAATAATAGAGAATATGTATTTTATCGAATTAGCATCCTTATTTCTTGAGAGGGGATCTTTTTGGATAAGAGTGGGCGCCTTCCGGAATATGATGATGTCTATTTGAAAGGCGGCGATATAAAGATACGCATCCTTCTTCTCATGGAATGGCGGGACTATTTTGCAATATCGACTATCGCCCACACCGTGGCAGCAAACAGATATAGTAGAATATCCGAAATTACTAGAATAATAATTACTATACTCACAATATTTGTTGCTGTTTTTGCGGCAAACAGATTCCTTTCTGACTCCAGCATGTTAGTCAGAAGCAGCTGGGATATAATTTTTTCGGGTTTGGGTGGCCTTGCAGCGATACTATTTGCCGTTGACAGCCAGCTTAACTACCATGCTCTTGCAAATCTCCATAAACAATGCTCGAAAGAATCTCACAATCTTAAGAGAAAAATTGGACGATACATATGCTTCGATGACGTACCAAACAATATAATACACTCTATAAACAAGGAGGCTCACTACATCGAGAATCATTACCCAATAACAACCAAGTCAATATGGGAAAAGGCTCGTAAGAACTACACCAACCCCGACAGAATTAAGCGGAAGAGATATGAGCTCGAATTGCTAAAGTACATTCGCGAAAAACATGGGCTTAATTTCGACATCCCCGAATAACGTCAGGTCGCAGGCCGCACCCACACCTTGTTGTCATGGAACGCAGCGCCGCCATAGGGCGCGCCGGCGTCGGAACCGGTCAGAACGTTGATGCCCTCGCCGCGCTCATGCGCGGAATTCGGCCACACCCCTTCGGCGATGACCACACCCCTGCGAACACCATCGAACAGCCGCGCATGCAGCACCACCTCGCCGCGCCGGTTGCCGATCTCGACGCGATCGCCCTCGGCGATGCCGAGCGCGGCGGCGTCCTGCGGATGGAGTTGCAATTCGGGTCGCACTTCGCGCTTCAGCGAGCCCGGCGTTTCGGTGAAGCTCGAATTGAGGAAGGATCGCGCAGGCGAGGTCGCCAGCCGGAACGGATGCTCGGCGTCGGCCACCTCGATCAGGTCCACATGATCCGGAAATTCGGGCAGCCTGTCATGGTCGCCAAAGGCCACGCCCATGCGCTTCGGCGGCTTGTTGGGGGCCTGGCCGCCGACCCAGTGCGGGCGGAACCGGAATTTCCCGTCGGGATGGCCAAAGCCGGAAATGAAGTGCGCCTCCTCGAAGGGCGGCTGCAGATCCGCCCAGCGCTCCTCCCGGAAGGAGTCGAACGTGCCGAGATCGCGGCTGGCGAGCAGCACGTCGATGTGCTCGCGCTCGCTCATGCCGAAGCCCGGCATGTGCGCCACGCCGAGCCGCTTCGCCAGTTCCTCGATGACGAAATGGTTCGTGCGCGGCCCCTCGGGTGGCTCGACCAGCTTCGGGCCGAGCGTGACATGCTGGTTGCCGCCGCCCTTGTAGATGTCGTCGTGCTCGAGAAACATCGTCGCGGGCAGGACGACGTCGGCGAGCTTGGCCGTATCGGTCATGAACTGCTCGTGCACGCAGGTGAACAGGTCGTCGCGAAGGAAGCCGCGCTTCACCAGCCGCTGCTCCGGCGCCACGTTCGCCGGATTGGTATTCTGGATCAGCATCGCCGTCACCGGCGGGCCGCCGTAGAGCGCATCCTCCGCGCCAGTGAGCACCGGACCGATGCGCGACTGGTCGAGGTGGCGGATGCGCGGATCGGCCAGCCGCGTACCCTGGACCAGCGTGTTGTCCATCTTGAGGATGCCGGAATTGGAATGGAAGGCGCCGCCGCCCTCGTACTGCCAGCAGCCGGTCACGGTCGCCAGCGAAAGTGCCGCATGCATGTTGACCGCGCCGTTGCGCTGCCGCGCGAAGCCGTAGCCGAGGCGGAAGAAGGTGCGCTTCGTCGTGCCTACCAGCCGCGCGAAGGCTTCAATCTCGTCCACCGGCAGGCCGGTGATGGCCGAAGCCCATTGCGGCGTGCGGTCGCCCAGATGCGCCTCAAGCCCTGCGGGATCGTCGGTGTATCGCGCGAGATAGGCGCGGTCCGCCAGTCCGTCGCGGAACAGCACGTGCATGGCCGCGCAGGCCAGCGCGCCGTCAGTGCCCGGCTTGAGAATCAGGCCCATGTCGGCCTGCTTCATGGTGGCGTTGTCGTAGACGTCGATGACGACGATCTTGGCGCCCCTCTCCTTCCGCGCCCGCACGGCATGCGTCATCACGTTGACCTGCGTGACGACGGCGTTGGTGCCCCAGATCACCACGCAATCCGACTTCGCCATTTCGCGCGGGTCGGCGCCGGCAAGCTTGCCGGTGCCCATCACCCAGCCGGTCCAGGCGAGGTTGGTGCAGATCGTATCGAAGAAGCCGGAATATTTCTTGGCGTGGCGCAGCCGGTTGATCGAATCGCGCTGCACGAGGCCCATCGTGCCGGCGTAATAGTAGGGCCACACCGTCTCGGAGCCGTGCTTTTCCTCGGCCGCGATGAATCTTTCGGCCACGAGGTCGAGCGCAGCCTCCCAGGTCGCCTCCTTCCAGGCTCCCCCGCCCTTGGCACCGGCGCGCACCAGCGGCTTGAGCAGCCGGTCGGGATGGTGGATGCGCTCGGAATAGCGCGCGACCTTGGCGCAGATGACGCCGGCCGTGTAGCTATTCTCCTTCGCGCCGTGCACGCGCCCGACGCGCTTGCCGTCGATCACCTCGACATCGAGCGCGCATGTGGACGGGCAATCGTGCGGGCATGCCGAATGGCCGATGGTGATGCCGGCAGCGGCTTCGCGGATGTTTGCTGGAGCGTTCATGGCCGCGGAACCTACCGGTTCTCGCCGGGGAAGTGTAGAGACCGCGCCACCGAGATAATTGCGCCAGACAGATGAACTATCGCCACGCCTACCATGCCGGGAATTTCGCCGACGTCGTCAAGCACGTCGCGCTGACGCGCATCGTCGAATATCTGAAGCGCAAGGAAAAGGCGTTCCGGGTCATCGACACGCATGCCGGCATCGGCGTCTACGACCTATCGTCCACCGAGGCGCAGAAGACGGGCGAGTGGCGCGGCGGCATCGGCAGGCTGCTCGACGCCAGCCCGCCGACCGAGGCGGCGGTGCTGCTAGCGCCCTACATGGACGCCGTGCGCGCGCTGAACCCGGCCGGCGGCCTTCGGCTCTATCCCGGGTCGCCGGCGATCGCGCGGCATCTCCTGCGCGGGCAGGACCGGCTCACCGCCATCGAGCTGCATCCGCAGGACGCCGAAACGCTGAAGGCGCGCTTTGCCGGCGATTTCCAGGTGCGGGTGATCGAACTCGACGGATGGCTGGCGCTGGGCGCGCACCTGCCGCCGAAGGAAAAGCGCGGTCTGGTGCTGGTCGACCCGCCCTTCGAGGCGGAGGGCGAGTTCGGCAGGCTGGTCGACGGCCTGCGCAAGGCGCATGCCCGCTGGCCGGGCGGCACCTACGCGCTGTGGTACCCGATCAAGGACCGCGCTGCGGTGGAGGCTTTCCGGCGCGACCTCGCGGCCGCGGGCATACCGAAAATCCTGGACCTGTCGCTCGAAATCCGCCCGCCCTCCGCCGAGCCGCGCCTCGACGGCACGGGGCTGGTCGTGGTCAATCCGCCCTACCCGCTTGAAGCCGAGATGCGCACGCTGCTGCCGCTGCTTGCCGGGTTGATGGGCGAGGATAGCGCCGGCCGGACCGGCATTTCCTGGCTGGCCCCCGACGACGGGCCGCGCCCGTCCTCACTTGCCTGAGAGCTTCCACCGCAGCCGCTCGATGCCGAGGAAGACACCGCCCATGCCGTTCGGGCCATAGGGTTCATAGGCGCGGAGCGCGGTGATGCGTTTGCCGTCGGTTTCGACCACGAACATCTGGGGGAAGTCGAGCTTCTTGCCGATCTTCAGCACATGGTGCGTATCGACCTCGAACGCGCCGGAGAGGCCGCGGGCGCCGGGGAAATAGTGCTTGATATCGAAGCCGAAGCTCTTCATCGACCCAAAACCCCAGTCGAGGCCGGCGCGGATGTCCGCGCTGCCCCGCATCAGCGGCTGCGGATAATGCGGGTCGAACAGCACGGCATCGTCGGCGAAGGCGGCGAGCACCGCCTCCTTGTCGCCGCGGCCAAGGGCCTTGAAGACGCCATCCATCACTTCATATGCAATGTCGGTCATGGCAAATCCCCCTCGCCCTTCCCCAGTGGGACATTAGCAGCCGAAGGCCTCCACGCAAGGCGCGCTTGACCGTGCGGCACCCTTTGGACAGAGTTGGCGGCGGCCTGACTCGCCAGTTTGGAGACTCCGATGAGACGCTTGTTGAGTACGCTCCTGCTCGGGGCCGTCGCCGCGACGGGATCGCTGGCCGGCTCGACCGCCTACGCGGCCGACGTGATCGCGGGCGTCTATGCCTCCGACCCCGGCGCCTGCGCCGACCGCCGCGTGCTGGGCAGCATTAGCGAACGCTTCAGCTACCAGGTGCGCAACGTGCCCAACCTGCCGGCGGTGGCGATCGTGGACTTTTTCGGCATCGGACAGACACGCTACCTGCCAAAGCGCGAGAAATGGCCGGTCGAGCGGCGCTACTGCCACGCCCAGGTTTCGCTGAGCGACGGCCGCAGCCGCAGCGTCTGGTATCTGATCGAGCACCCGATGGGTTTTGCAGGCATCGGCAGCAAGGTCGAATTCTGCGTGTCCGGCTTCGACCGCTGGCATGTCTACAACGGCAATTGCCGCGTCCTGCGCTGACCGCATAGCGGCGGGCCGTCATCCAGGCATGAAGACAACACTTCTCTGGGCAGCTGCGGCATTCCTGCTTTCGGCCTGCGCGCCATCGTCAGGTGAGGACGCCGCCGGCGTGCCCCCCGCGCAGCGCGGCAGCGGCTTCGACTTCTACGTACTGGCGCTCGGCTGGTCGCCCAGCTTCTGCCGGCTGCAGGATCCCGACGGGCGCTCGAGCCAGTGCGCTGACAATCGTGACCTTGGGTTCATGGTGCACGGCCTGTGGCCGCAGTTCGAACGGGGCTTTCCCGAATCATGCCGCAGCGACCAGCCTCAGCGTGTTCCGGGCGAGATCGTCGACACGATCTTCGACCTGATGCCGTCGGCGGGGCTTGTCGGCCACCAGTGGCGCAAGCACGGAACCTGCACCGGCCTGACGCAGCGGGAATATTTCGCGGTGGTGAGGGAGGCGTTTGATCGGGTGGCGCTGCCGGCGGCATTTGGCGCCGCGGGCCAGTCGAGACTGAGCCCCCGCCAGGTCGAGGCCGCCTTCATGGCGGCGAATCCCGGGCTGAGCGCGGCGGGCGTGGCGGTCACCTGCAAGGGTGGCATGATCGAGGACGTGCGCATCTGCCTGTCGCACGACCTCGGCTTCCGCGACTGCCCCGGCGTCGATGCCCGATCCTGCAATGCCGCGTCGATGAGTGTGCCGGCTGCACCTTAGTTCGTCGCGCGGTGGCTGCTCGGCGCGGGGCCGCGAATCGACTAGCTGTGTCGCCGGGCCAGGCCGGGCCCACCACGGAGACGCGAAATGCTGAAACTTCTATTTTCGACCGCCTCGCCCTACAGCGCCAAGGTGCGGATGGCGGCTGCCTATGCCGGCGTCGAGCTCGACACCGTCAAGACCGAGACCGGAAAGCCTACCGCCGAATTCCTGAAGGCGAACCCGCTGGGCAAGATCCCGGTGCTGATCGTCGAAGACGGGAGCGCGGTCATCGATTCGACCGCGATCCTCTACTACCTCGACCGCACGTCGAAGGGTGCGTTGTTTCCGCGCAACGCCGGAAAGCGCATGGAGGCGGAGCGGCTGGAGGCGCTCGCGGACGGCATATGCGACTGCCTGCTTGCCCATGTCTACGAGCGGCGCTTCCGGCCGGAAGACCAGGTAAGCCAGGAATGGCTGGACAAGCAGTGGTCCAAGGTGACGCGCGCACTCGACGCGCTCAACGAGGCGCCGCCAAAGCTGCCCAAGAAGATCACCGCCGGCCAGATCGCGCTGCGCGCGTGCCTGGGCTACCTGCAGCTGCGGTTCGAAGGCAAATGGGAGCGCGGACGCCCCAAGCTGGTGCGCTGGATCAAGAAATTCGACGAGCGGTTTCCCGAAGTCGCGGCCCTGGCCCCGCACGGCTGAGGCGCAGCAGCTCCAAACGAAAAAAGCCGGCCCCTGCGGGCCGGCTTTTCCTCATACCGGACTAGCCGATCAGAACTTGACGCCGAGACCCACCATGACGCGGTGGTTCTGCGAATTGATCGTCTGCGGGCCGGAACCCGTGTTGAGCGTCACTGCACCGAGGTCGGTGTAGCGATACTCGAGGCGACCGAACACGTTGTCGGTCAGCTTCACGTCGGCGCCCGCACCGGCGGTCCAGCCGAACGCGCTACCCGAAGCGCTGCCGGCAGCGTCGGTGATCTGCTGCTGCGAGCCAGCGCCACCGGCGGTGGCGTAGAGCAGAACGTTGTCGCTCATGGCGTAGCCGAGACGTGCCCGCAGCGAACCTTCGAGGCCGTTGCGCAGCAAGGTCGTCCCGTTGTTGCCGTTCACGCCGTTGTAGCCGACGTCAGCCTCGAGACCGTAGACGAAACCGCCGCTCTGCCAGTTGTAGCCGGCGAAACCGCCGAACAGCCAACCGTCAGCGCCGGTGATGGCGCCACCGGTCGCGCCGGTTGCCGAACCGCCGAAGCCGTAGCCGGCCGCGATACCGGCGTAGGGGCCGGACCAGGTGTTCAGCGGGGGGGTCTCCATCGGCGCAATCGGTGCCGGCGGCTCTTCGTAAACCACATCCGCGGCAAAGGCAGTGCTCGCTCCGAGCATTGCCGTCAGCCCCGCCGCCACGGCGACCGACCGCAGATAGATCTTGTTGGCTCTCATAGTGTCACTCCTTGCCATAGTAACGGAATTACGCCCGTCCATTTTGAGAAAGCGCCCGACCGTCCCGAAGCCCCAAACGGTCCAGCGCTCTTTCGGTTCCGACTTCTCGGCGGGAAATGTGTCAGGAGAGAACCTGAAAAGCGGAAATAGGCCGGCGAGAATGCGGCTGAAATGTGAAGTTGCAATTACGCAACAGATACATCAAATGCGTGTAACACATTGTTAACCATGGCACTTCGTCAGCAGCGTCGTTTGCGGCGGTGAAGCCGGCTTGGAGCGGTGGGCGCCCGTGCTTATATTGCCGACTCATGCTCCCTCTCAGGCACATCCCGGCTGTCGAATCCGCTACCGCGCTGCAGGCGCGCGTGCTGCCGCGTTTGCCGGCCGACCGGGGCCAGCCATGAGTTCGGCAAGGACCGGCGCTCTCGTCACCGGCGCTTCCAGACGCATCGGCCGCGAAATCGCGCTCGACCTCGCCGCGCACGGATTTGATGTCGCCATCCACTGCCACGGCTCCCGCGGCGAGGCCGAGCAAGTGTGCCGCGAGATCGAAGGCGTCGGCGGCCGGGCGGCCATCATCGAGGCGGATCTGACCGACATGGCGGCCTGCGCCGATCTGGTGGCGCGCGCCGCCGCGTCGGTGGGGGCTGTGCGGCTGCTCGTCAACAACGCGTCGGTGTTCGAGGACGACGCGCTGACCGATTTCGGCTGGGACCGCTGGGAACGACACTTCGCCCTGCACCTCAAGGCGCCGGTAGAACTGGCGCGGGGCATGGCGGCCGGGCTTCCCGCCGGCCAGGACGGGCTCGTGGTCAACATCATCGACCAGAGGGTGTGGAAGCTGACACCGCGCTATTTCTCATACACGCTGTCGAAGAGCGCGCTGTGGACCGCGACGCAGACGATGGCGCAGGCGCTCGCGCCGCGCGTGCGGGTGAATGCGATCGGCCCCGGCCCGACGCTGCGCAACGACCGTCAGCGGCAGGCGGATTTCGATGCGCAGGTGGCGGCGCTGCTGCTGGGAAGGGGCCCGGACCTCGCCGAATTTGGCCGCACGATCCGCTATCTGTGGGACGCACGCTCGGTGACCGGGCAGATGATCGCGCTCGACGGCGGCCAGCACCTTGCCTGGGAAACGCCCGACGCCGCAGGGGCGGTCGAATGAGCGGGGGCTCCAGACCGCCGCCGATTCCGCGCAAGTCCGGCCGCTCGGCCGACGATGTGGCGGGATACATGCCCGGCCGCGATGGCGAGGATGACGACGTCGACCTGGTCGAGGGCGACCTGTCCGAGGGCGACGTCTCCGACGCGGACGCCGCCGAGGCGATAGCCACCAACGAGGAACTGCTGGCAGCGATCGACTGGAGCAGCGCCACCGAGGGTGCGGCGGTTTCGCTCGCCGGCCCCGAGGTTATCCAGGCACTGGCGAAGCGGCTGCCCAACCAGCCGGGCGTTTATCGCATGATGAATGCCGCCGGCGACGTGCTCTACGTCGGCAAGGCGCGGAGCCTGAAAAAGCGCGTGACCAACTACGCGCAGGGGCGTTTCCACACCAACCGCATCGGGCGGATGGTGCGCGAGACCACGGCGATGGAATTCGTCGTCACGCGTACCGAGACCGAGGCGCTGCTGCTGGAAGCAAACCTCATCAAGCGCCTGCGTCCCCGGTTCAACGTGCTGATGCGGGACGACAAGTCGTTTCCCTACATCCTGCTGACCGGCGACCACCCTGCCCCGGGCATCTTCAAGCATCGCGGCGCGCGCAGCCGCAAGGGCGACTATTTCGGCCCGTTCGCCTCGGCGGGCGCGGTCGACCGCACCATCAACTCGCTGCAGCGCGCCTTCCTGCTGCGCACCTGCACCGATTCGGTGTTCGAGAGCCGGACGCGGCCGTGCCTGCTCTACCAGATCAAGCGCTGCTCTGGCCCCTGCACCGGCGAGGTGAGCCCCGGCCAGTACAAGGAGCTGGTGGCCGAGGCGCGCGACTTCCTGTCCGGCAGGTCGAGCAACATCAAGGCGCAGATATCGGCGGCGATGCAGGACGCCTCCGCCGATCTCGACTTCGAGCGGGCGGCTATCTACCGCGACCGGCTTGCCGCGCTAAGCCATGTGCAGAGCCACCAGGGCATCAATCCGCAATCCGTCGAGGAGGCCGACCTGTTCGCCATCCACGAGGAAGGCGGGCAGTTCTGCATCCAGGTCTTCTTCTTCCGCACCGGCCAGAACTGGGGCAACCGTGCCTATTTCCCGAAGGCCGATCCGTCGCTGGAGCCGGCCGAGGTGCTGGGATCGTTCCTTGCCCAGTTCTACGACGACAAGCCGTGTCCGCGGCTGATCCTGCTGTCGCGGGCGGTTGAAGACCAGCAGCTGCTCGAAGAAGCGCTGGCCACGCGCGCCGGCCACAAGGTCACGGTGAACGTGCCGCAGCGCGGGGAGAAGAAGGACCTGGCCGATCACGCGCTGCAGAATGCGCGCGAGGCGCTGGGCCGCCGGCTGGCGGAAACCTCGTCGCAGGCGCGGCTGCTTGAGGGGCTGGCGAAAACCTTCGGACTGCCGCGCACGCCGCGCCGCATCGAGGTGTACGACAACTCGCACATCATGGGCACCAACGCCGTCGGCGCGATGATCGTGGCCGGTCCGGAAGGTTTCGCCAAGAACCAGTACCGCAAGTTCAACATCCGCTCGACCGAGATTACGCCGGGCGACGATTTCGGGATGATGCGCGAAGTGCTGACGCGCCGGCTGACGCGGCTGGTGAAGGAGCATGCGGCCCCGGCCGAAAGCGCCGGCGTAGCCGCCGCCGACGCCGACACCCTCGCGGACGAGGAGGACGAGAACCCCGGCTGGCCCGACCTGCTGCTGATCGACGGTGGTCAGGGCCAGATGAGCGCGGTGCGGCAGGTGCTCGACGAACTGGGCCTGCGCGACAAGGTCACCGCCATCGGCATCGCCAAGGGCGTCGACCGCGACGCGGGGCGCGAACGCTTCTTCATGCAGGGACGCGAGCCCTTCATGCTGCCGGTGCGCGATCCGGTGCTCTATTTCATCCAGCGGCTGCGCGACGAGGCGCACCGCTTCGCCATCGGCTCGCACCGCGCGCGGCGCAAGAAGGAGATGGTCAAGAACCCGCTCGACGAGATCGCGGGGATCGGCCCTTCGCGAAAACGCGCCCTGCTGCACCATTTCGGAACCGCCAAGGCGGTCGGCCGCGCCGCGGTGGAGGATCTGCTTGGCGTCGATGGCATATCGGAATCGATGGCGCGGATGATCTACAATCACTTCCACGAGTCACGCCAGTGATGTGCGCTTGCGACCCAATGTCCGTCCGCAGCAGGTTGACCGCGAAGGGAGCCATCTGATTTGACTGTGCACGCAACAGAGGCAGGGAAGATGCACCGGCCGGCTTTGAACCTTCCCAACTTGCTCACCTACGCGCGCATCCTGGCGGTGCCGCTGATCCTGCTGTGCTTCTATCTGGAAGGCAGGATCCGCCCGACCGATTTCTGGCGCTGGGCGGCGCTCGGCATTTTCCTCGCCGCCAGCATCACCGACTATTTCGACGGCTACATCGCCCGCATCTGGAAGCAGACGTCCAACATCGGAAAGATGCTCGATCCGATCGCCGACAAGCTGCTGGTGTCGGCGGTGCTGCTGCTGCTGGCCTACGACCGCACCATCGACAAGTGGTCGCTGTGGGCCGCCATCATCATCCTGTGCCGCGAGATCCTTGTTTCCGGCCTGCGCGAATATCTGGCCGGGCTGAAGGTCAGCGTGCCCGTGACGACGCTGGCCAAATGGAAGACCACCATGCAGCTGGTGGCGATCGGCTTCCTGCTCGCCGGCCCCGCCGGCGACAAGATCATGCCCTACACCACCGAAGCGGGCATCGCACTGCTCTGGGTCTCGGCGATCGTGACGCTCTACACCGGCTACGACTATTTCCGCGCCGGTCTGAAGCACATCATGGACTGACCCCATGAAGCTCATTTATTTCGCCTGGGTGCGGGAGCGGATCGGCAAGGCCGAGGAAGAGGTGACGCTTCCGGCCGACATCCGCACCGTGCGCGACCTGCTTGTCTGGCTGAAGGCGCGCGGACCGGAATATGAGGCGGCGCTGCAGCACCCGGAGGCTATCCGCGTGGCGATCAACCAGGAACACGCGAGCCACAAGGAAAGCATCGACGGCGCGCGGGAGATCGGGCTTTTCCCGCCCATGACGGGAGGCTGATGCAATGGCGGTGGAGCCGCTTGTGCGCATCCAGCGGGAGGATTTCGACACCGGAGCCGAGATCGCGGCCGTTTCGGCCGGCCGGCCCGGCATCGGCGCGGTCGTATCCTTCAGCGGGCTGTGCCGCGACGAAGGCGGCGCGCTCTCGGCGCTGGAGCTCGAACACTATCCCGGCATGGCCGAGGCCGAGATCATGCGCATCGCGCGCGAAGCCGTCGCCCGCTGGCCGCTCGACGCCGTCACGGTCATCCACCGCCACGGCCGCATCGAGCCAGGCGGCAACATCGTGCTGGTGGTCACCGCGTCCTCGCACCGGCAGGCCGCGTTCGACGCGGCCAGCTTCCTCATGGACTTCCTGAAGTCGAACGCCCCTTTCTGGAAGAAGGAACATGCGGCCGACGGCACCGCCGGCGGCTGGGTCGACGCCAAGGACACTGACGAGAAGGCTCTCGAGCGCTGGCGATAGCCCCCCTGCCGGCAGGGGGTACGCGAGGCGCATTCGCCAGTCGGAGCGGACGCAAGTCGTGCAGCCGCGGGCCGCAGTCTAGAGGCGCCCTGTTCTTGGCGCCAACCTTGTATTAACGATACGTCGCGGTAAGCGGGAACTCTTATACAATTCGAAACATCGCCTGCGTAGCGTCGCCAGCGACCAACTGCGGTGCGATGCTTCATGCCGGCATTTCTGGCGTCCTTCTTCGAACTGGCGTCCAGCCATTACTGGCTGGTGACCGCGAATTTCATCCTTTCCGTCCTGCTCGGACTATGGATCATCCGCTATCGCCGGCTCTACCTGTCGGCGCGCGAGGACCAGAACAACACGGACGAACTGATCGAGAACCTGTCGGAGGGCATCTACCGCTCGCTGCCGAACGGGGCCCAGATCAAGGCCAACAAGGCGCTGGTGCGGCTGAACGGCTACAGCACCGAAAGGGAGATGCTGGCGGCCGTCCGCAACATCGCCAAGGAATGGTATGTCGAGCCCGGCCGCCGTGCGGAGTTCAAGTTCCTGCTGGAGACGCAGGGACAGGTGGTCGACTTCATCTCCGAGATTTACCGCCACAAGACGCGCGAACGCATCTGGATCACCGAATCCGCCCGCGTCGTGCGCGACAAGCACACGGGTCGGACCCTCTACTACGAAGGCTCCGTGCGCGAGATCACCGAGACCGTGAAGCGCCTGAAACTGGAGGAGCAGTTCAGCAAGCTGATGCGGGAGGTGCCCGGCGCACTGGTCCAGTTCGAGCAGACGCCCGACCTCAGGAGCACGACGGTCACATATCTGAGCCCCGGCTTCGAGCGCATCACCGGCATTCCGATGCAGGAGATGTACGAGAACCCGGCCATCTTCCTGAAAGGCGTTCCGGTCGACGAGCAGGAGCAGTATACGAGCGCGCTCAGCTGGGTGGACGGCGTGCCGAAGCCATATGACATCGAGCACCGCTTCCAGCATCGCGACGGGACCGACCGGTGGCTGAGGGTTTCGGCCACGCCGGAAATCTGCAACGGCGTCGTTATCTGGCATGGCTACATGTCGGACGTCACGCTGCGCAAGAACAACGAGATCGCGGTGCAGCGGCTGGCCTATTTCGACACGCTTACCGGCCTGCCCAACCGCCGCGCCTTCCTCGACCGCATGGCCTGCACCGTCGGTCGGTGCAGCGAGCGGCGCGACCGAGCGGCGCTGCTTTTCATCGACCTCGACAATTTCAAGTCGCTCAACGACACCCAGGGACACGATGTCGGCGACCAGTATCTGGTGCAGGTGGCGCGGCGGCTCACCGCCGCGGTCGGCGAAAGCGACCTGGTGGCGCGCATCGGCGGCGACGAGTTCGTGGTCGTGCTGGAGGGCATAGGCGTCAGTGACGCCAGCGCGGCGAGGCAGGCGATCACCGTCGGCAACCGCGTCATCGCAGCCATGCGCGAAAGCTTCAGGCTGGGCGATGTCAGCCACCGCGCATCTGCCAGCATCGGCGTGGTGGTGTTCGACGGCGAAAGTGCGGCACCCGACGAAATCCTGAAACGCGCAGACATCGCCATGTACGAGGCGAAGTCGGCGGGCCGCGACAGCCTCGCGCTCTACGATCCCGTATCGATGAGCCGCGAGTCGGAGCGCTACCAGCTGCTGGCCGACCTGCGGGACGCGATCGCCAGCCCCGGCGAGCAGTTCGAGCTGCACTACCAGCCGCAGATGGACGGCGCCGGCTGCGTCGTCGCGGCCGAGGCCCTGATCCGCTGGAACCACCCGGTCCAGGGCATGATCTATCCCGACCGCTTCATCCCGCTGGTCGAGCAGTTCGGGCTCATAGGCGATCTGGGCGCGATGGTGCTGAAGCGCGGCGTGGAGCGGCTGGCGCACTGGCGCGCCGACCCTGCCCTGTCGCAGCTGCGGCTGGCGGTCAATCTCAGCGTCCAGTGCTTCCAGAGCGATGACCTCGTGCCCCGGCTGGCAAAGCTGCTGTCCGACTATCGGGTGGACGGCGCAAAGCTGACGATCGAGGTGACCGAACACGTGATGGCGCGCGACCAGAAGGTGATCGCGGGGCGCATGGAAGAGCTGAAGCAGCTGGGCGTGCGGCTTTCGCTCGACGATTTCGGAACGGGCTATTCGTCGCTCACCTATCTCAAGAAGCTGCCATTCGACGAGGTGAAGATCGACGGCAGCTTCGTGGCCGACATCGAGACGGCCGAGAACGACAGGGTGCTGGTGAAGACGATTCTGGCCATGGCGCGCACGCTCGACCTCGCCGTGGTGGCGGAACATGTCGAGACCTTCCGCCAGGAAGCGTTCCTGCGCGCGCATGGCTGCGACTGCTTCCAGGGCTGGCTCTACAGCAAGGCGCTGCCCGCGGAGAGCTTTGCCGCCTTCGTGCGGGCACTCGCTCCGCAAAGAGCGATCGCCGAGATCGCCTGAGCCAACAAAAAAGGCCGGCGATACGCCGGCCTTCTCGTTCAAGCGCGGCTGCGCTCAGCCGACGATCTCGGTCTCGGAGAACCAGTAGCGGATTTCCTGCGCAGCCGTCTCCGGCGCGTCGGAACCGTGAACCGAATTCTCGCCGATCGACAGCGCATGGACCTTGCGGATCGTGCCTTCAGCGGCGCTGGCGGGATTGGTGGCGCCCATCACTTCGCGGTTGCGGGCGATGGCGTTCTCCCCTTCCAGGACCTGAACGACGGTCGGGCCGGACGACATGGATTCCACCAGCTCGCCGAAGAAGGGACGGTCCTTGTGGACGGCGTAGAAGCCCTCGGCGTCGCGGCGGCTCATCCAGATGCGCTTCGATGCGATGACGCGCAGGCCCGCGTCCTCCAGCATCTTGGTGATCGCGCCGGTGATGTTGCGCTTGGTCGCGTCCGGCTTGATCATCGAAAAGGTGCGTTCGATCGCCATGAGAAATCCTTCAGAACTGGGAAAAATCGTAGGGTGGCGGGCTCTATAGCCGCGCGAACCGCGCATGTGAAGGGGGCGCAGCTGCGGCGCGAACGCTGTCGCGGCGCGCGGCAGCCCGTGCTATCCCCCGGCATCGCCGACGCACGGAGCGGAGACCAGCTTGATGAAGCGCCATTTCGAGATGATGGCCGCCTACAACCGGTGGGCTAACGCGAGAATCTACGCGGAAGCATCCGACCTCAGCGAAGACGAATTCAACCGCAACACCGGCGCCTTCTTCGGCTCGGCGGCTGGCACACTCAACCACATCCTGGTGGCCGACCGCATATGGCTGAAGCGCTTTACCGGCGAAGGCGAGGCCCCTGCCCCGCTGGACACTGTCCTGTTTCCCGTCTTCGAGGCGCTGCGGCTGGCCCGGGCGGCAGAGGACGAGCGCATCGTGAGCTGGGTGAGCGGACTGTCGCGGGAGGCGCTTTCGGGCCGCTTCACCTACATGACGGTTACGGACATGCGCACCGTCTCGCAGCGGCTGGCGCCGGTGCTGGCCCACTTCTTCAACCACCAGACCCACCATCGCGGCCAGGCGCACATGATCCTGACCGTGCTTGGCCGGCCGAGCCTCCAGCTCGACCTCATCTATTTCCAGCGGACCGAGGAAGGCCGGGAATTCGCCTGAGCGGGCGCTGCCGATAAGATTCAAGCGATTTCCGCAAGCCTCTGTAAACCATCCGGCTTTCGCTGTCGGAACGAACGATACAGCCCTGCGTAGCTCTCACGATGCGGCCGAATGGCCGGCCGCCCCGAACAGACCGGAAGGAGAGTGCAGATGGCAATCGCGGCCAGACACATCGCCACCGCGCTGGCGAGCGGCGTATTCATCATGGCGGCCCAGCCGGCCGCCCAGGCCCAGGAAATCGGTGTGGGCATCGGCGGCATCGGTGTTTCGATCGGGGGCGACAGCGGACTGGGCGTCAGCCTGGGCGGCACTGCTGATGCTGGCGCAGACGCAGGCGACGGCGCGGGTTCGGCTGGCGGCCAGGCGGGCGCGTCGGCAGACGCAGACGCGGGCAGCGGCGGCGCCGATGCCGGCGTCGATGTCGATGTGGACCTCGGAACGTCGGGCCGGCCCGCCTTGCGGGGAAATGTGGTCGATGCCGACATCCGGACCGATGATGGCGTGACCGCCGATGTCACCGTTGGCGGCACCCGGTCCGGCGATGACGCGTTGGCCGACGTCGATATCGGCCTTGGCGACGGAGGCACTCTGCCCAGCACCGATGATGGCGGGCTCGCCAATGTCGACGTCACCGTGGGCGGAGATGACGACCTCGTCGGCGCAGACGTGACCTTGGGTCGCGCCGCGCGGTCTGCCGCCAGCATCTCGCTGGGCGGCGACGACGACGGCGCAGCCGCCGGGGCTGCGCTCTCGATCGGCGTCGGCGGCGGCCTGCTCGGCGGCGACGGCATCGCTGCCGATATCTCCATCGGCGGCGGAACTGCAACCGGCGCGGGCCCGGACGAAGACGAGGACGTGGCCGGGGTTCCGCCCGCCGGACAGGACGACACGTCCACAGGCTCGATCGGCGGGGTAAACGGCCGGCTGGCCGGCAATGTCGGCGAGTTGTCGGCAGAGCAGATGAGCCGCTTCCAGCAGCGCTGCGTCGATATCACGGCCAATCCTGCGGCCTATGACAGCGACCTCGTAGGCCTCTGCTCGCTCATCCAGTCGGCGTCTCGCTGACCGTCCGCATACGGTGAGAGGCGGCCCGCTTCGGCGGGCCGCCTCTTCCTCGACCAGGTTTGGCAGAGTGCCAGGCGCGCGACCTGCCTTCCGTCAGTCGGCGATGCCGGCCTCGTATTCCGCCGACATGCTGAGCCAGCTTTCCTCCTGCCTGGCCAGCGTCGCCGACAGCTCGGCCCGTTCCTTCGACAGCTGGGTGACACCCTTGGGGTCGCGCTCGTAGAGGGAGGGGTCTTCCAGCTGCGCCTCGATCGCGTCGAGGCGCTTGCGCGTGCGCTCCATGAGGCCTTCAGTGGCCTTGATCTGCTTCGCCAACGGCTCCAGCGCCGCACGGCGGGCAGCGGCCTCGCGGCGGCGGTCGGCCTTGGACGCCTTGTCCGCCTCCCGCCTTTCACGGCGGTCGCCGGCCGAGCCGGTGACCTCGCGGCGGTAGTCGTCGAGGTCGCCCTCATAGGGCGCCACCGACCCGTCCTTCACCAGCCACAGCCGGTCTGCCGTTGCCTCCAGCAGGTGGCGGTCGTGCGAGATCAGGATCACCGCTCCCGGAAAATCGTTGAGCGCGTGGATCAGCGCTTCGCGGCTGTCGATGTCCAGATGGTTGGTCGGCTCGTCGAGGATGAAGAGGTTCGGCCCCTCGAAGGCGGACAGGCCCATGAGCAGCCGGGCCTTCTCGCCGCCCGACAGATCCTTCGCCGCCGTATTCATCTTCTCGGTGGCAAGGCCGAACTGCGCCACGCGGGCGCGCACCTTCGATTCCGGCGCGTCGGGCATCAGCCGGCGCACATGCTCGTAGGCGTTTTCCTCCGGGCGCAGATCGTCGAGCTGGTGCTGCGCGAAGATCGCCACCTTCAGCCCCGGAGCCACCGTCATTGTGCCCGTTTCGGCCTTCAGCCTGCCGGCCAGCAGCTTGGCGAAGGTCGACTTGCCGTTGCCATTGGCGCCGAGCAGCGCGATGCGATCGTCATTGTCGATGCGCAGCGTCATCTTCTTCAGCACCGGCTTGCCGGGCTGATAGCCGACCGACACGCCGTCGATCGCGATGATCGGCGAAGCGACGGACTTCACCGGCTCCGGGAAGGAGAACGGCCGCACCGAATCCTCGATCACCGCCGCGATGGGCTTCATCTTCTCCAGCGCCTTGATGCGCGACTGCGCCTGGCGCGCCTTGGAGGCCTTGGCGCGGAAACGGTCCACGAAGGACTGCAGGTGCTTGCGGGCCGCTTCCTGCTTCACGCGGCTCTTTTCCTGCAGCTCCAGCTGCTCGGCGCGCTGTCGCTCGAACTGGTCGTAGCCGCCACGCCAGAAGGTCAGCTTCTGCTGGTCGAGGTGCACGATCGAATTGACCGCCTTGTTGAGCAGGTCGCGATCGTGGCTGATGAGCAGCACGGTGTGCGGATATTTGGAGACGTAGTTCTCCAGCCACAGCGTGCCTTCGAGGTCGAGATAGTTGGTCGGCTCGTCGAGCAGCAGCAGGTCCGGCTGCGAAAACAGAACGGCCGCCAGCGCCACGCGCATGCGCCAGCCGCCCGAGAAGGACGAGGCGGGACGCTGCTGCGCCTCGTCGTCGAAGCCGAGGCCTGCGAGGATAGTGGCGGCGCGGGCTTCGGCGGTGTGCGCGTCGATGTCGGCCAGCCGGATATGGATTTCGGCGATGCGCTCCGGGTCGGTGGCGGTCTGCTCCTCGGCAAGCAGCGCCGCGCGCTCCAGGTCGGCCTTGAGCACGATCTCGATCAGCGGCTCCTCGGTGCCGGGCGCTTCCTGCGCCACCTGGCCGATGCGCGTGTTCTTGGGCAGGTAGATGGAGCCGGTCTCGGAGGCGAGGTCGCCGGTGATCGCGCGGAACAGCGTCGTCTTGCCGGTGCCGTTGCGGCCGACCAGGCCTGCCTTGGTGCCCGCGGGCAGCGCGAGGGAAGCATGATCGATGAGCAGGCGCCCGGCGACGCGCAGGGAGAGGTCATTGATTGTGAGCATGGCGCGGCGTTAATGGCGGAGCGTGCCGGCAATGGCAAGAGGCTGCGCGCCCGTGCGGCGAGACTGGGTGTCTAAGCCTTGCGCTCCCAGCGCTTGTCCGGCCCCTGCTGCCAGTAAGTCACGGCATGGCCGGCGGCCTTCAGCTCCTTCCAGTGGCGGCGTGCCGTTTCAAGCTGCGCCTGGTCGTGGCCGTCGAAGATGAAGACTGCGCGTTCGTAGGCGTCGAGCGGCGGCGGCTCCGCGCCATCGACAATGAAGCGGATCGAGGCGGCGTTGGCGTTCCCCTGCCCCGTGGTCAGCAGCACGGGCTGCTCGGCCGCGTGCGGCTCGTGCTCGGAGCCGTGCGCCAGGAAGGCGTCGTCGCGGAAGGTCCACAGATGCTGGTCGAGCGCGTCGCGCCGCTCTTGGCTGCCCGCCTGCACCACCGCGCGCCAGCCGCGCCCCAGGCTGCGCTCCAGCAGGCCGGGCAGCGCCTCCTCCAGCGTGGATTCGGTCAGGTGGTAGAACAGCACCTCGGGCATGCGGCGGCCTAGCCTTCGTAATGCTCCCGCACCAGCCGGTCGAGCAGGCGCACGCCGAAGCCCGAGGCCCAGCCCTGGCTGATGTCGGTCGAGGGCGAGCCCATGGCGGTGCCGGCCACGTCGAGATGCGCCCAGGGCGTGTTGTTGACGAAGCGCTGCAGGAACTGCGCGGCCGTGATCGCCCCGCCGTAGCGGCCGCCGATGTTCTTCATGTCGGCGTTCTTGGAGTCGATCAGCTTGTCGTATTCGGGGCCTAGCGGCATCCGCCACAGCTTCTCCTGGGTGACGAGGCCGGATGCGGTCAGCCTCTCCGCTAGCTCGTCATTGTTGGAGAACAGTCCGGCGTGGCTCTGGCCGAGCGCGACCATGATCGCGCCGGTCAGCGTGGCGAGATCGATCATGAAGGCAGGCTTGAACCGGTCCTGGCAGTACCAGAGCGCGTCGGCAAGCACGAGGCGGCCTTCGGCATCGGTGTTGAGCACCTCGATCGTCTGGCCCGACATGGAGGTGACGATGTCGCCGGGACGCTGCGCGTTTCCGTCGACCATGTTCTCGACCAGGCCGATGATGCCCACCACATTCGCCTTCGCCTTGCGCGCGGCAAGCGTGTGCATCAGCCCGGTGACGGCGGCCGCGCCGCCCATGTCGCCCTTCATGTCCTCCATGCCGGCGGCGGGCTTGATCGAGTTGCCGCCGGTGTCGAACACGACGCCCTTGCCTATGAAGGCGACCGGCTTGTCCTTCGGCTTGCCGCCGTTCCACTGCATGATAGCGAGGCGCGGCGGACGCGACGATCCCTGGGCGACGCCAAGCAGCGAGCCCATGCCGAGCTTCTTCATCTCCCGCTCGGTCAGGATTTCCACCTTCACGCCGAGACTGCCCAGCTCCTTCGCCTTGTCGGCAAATTCGACCGGACCGAGGATGTTGGCGGGTTCATTGACGAGGTCGCGCGCGAGGAAGATGCCGCCGGCCACGGCTTCTGCTACGGCAAACTCGCGCTTGGCGGCGGTCGCGGCGGCGGTCACCAGCGTCACCTTGACCTTGTCGGGGCCGTTTGCGCCGTCCTCGTCCTTCTTCTTCGTCTTGTAGCGATCAAAATTGTAGGCGCGCAGCATGATCCCGAGCGCCACGTCGGCGGCTTCGCCGGCGCCGATCTCGGCGCCCGGCGCATCGAGCCACACGGTCACCTTCGATGCCTTGCCGAACTGCCCGCAGATGGCTCCGCCGAGGCGCGCCCATGCGTCGGGCTGCGGCGAGGCCGGATCGCCGATGCCCATGACGGCGATGCGGTCGGCTGCGGAAGCCTCAGGCGCGACGACGTCGACGGCGCCCCGCGCCTTGCCCTTGAAGCCGGTGATGCGAAAGACCTTCTGCAGCACCTTTGCCGGGTCCACGGTTTCGGCTGCCGCGCCAAGCCTGGCGCCGTCGGCGGCGAGCAGAACGGCGAGGCCGTCGGACGGGCGGGCGGAACGGGCGAACGTGATCTCGATGGTCTTGGGCATGGAAACTCCGAAGGCTGCCAGCATCTTTTCCAGGGCCGGCCCGGACACTTCCATCGGGCGCGAAAGCGGGCGGCGCGGTCCCCGCCACGCCTACACGAAGGGGTTCGCGCGGGCAAATGGTTGCAGCGCGCGGCCGCGCACCGATATCCGCCCCGCGATGCTGGCGCATGTGCCACACCTCGCGTTTTCCTGCCGAAAAGTGAACGTTAGGAATTGGTTAAGCATCCTTCTTCCGCCATTATTATCCATTCTTGCGTCTGATGCGGGCGTGGGGACGAAACAGGCAGGCCGGCCGGGCGCGTTCCCGGCGACGCGGCTGCGAACCGAGATCGAAGCAAACGGGCCGGCATGAAGCTGATCGAGCGCTACATCTTCCGGCGTGTCCTCACCATGGCACTGTCGGCGCTGCTCGTCGCGACCGGCATCGTGCTGACGACGCAGCTTCTTGCACAGATCGAGATGGTGACGCGCTCGGCCGACGCAGCCGGCAATTTCGTCGTGATCGCGCTGACACTGATTCCCACGATCAGCCTGCTGGTCGCACCCTTTGCGCTGCTGGTCGGGGCAATGCGCACGCTCAGCACGATGAACACCGATTCGGAGCTGGCGGTGCTCGAAGCCGCCGGCCGCCGGCCGTCGGCGACGGCTCGTCCGATCGTCCTGCTGGCGGCGCTGGTGACGCTTGCCAGCCTGGCTGCCGCGCTGACTGTCGAGCCCTGGTCCAACCGCAAGCTGCAGGACACCATCGAGGCGGCGAGCGCCGACCTCATCCGTTCGGCGGTCCAGTCCGGCTCCTTCGTGCAGGTCCAGAGCGGAACCTTCATCCAGATCGGTACCGAGCTGCCCAATGGGGAATTCGGCCAGGTGGTCATCGCCGACACGCGCGATCCCGTGACCGAGATCATCTATTACGCGCGGCGCGGCATGCTTTTCGAGCATCAGGGCGCCAATCTGTTCGTTCTCGCCGACGGCGAAGTGCATCGCCGAAACAGGCGCGACCGCAGCGTTTCGGTGATTTCGTTCGCAACCACGGCGCTCGATTTCTCGCAATTCATCGGCCCGCGCGGCCGCTCCGGCTACAAGCCGGAGGAGCTGCCCACGGGGCAGCTGCTTCTGGCGACCCCGGACCTGCCGCTGGTGCGCGACGCACCGGCCGAACTGCGGCGCGAGATCCATCGCCGCTTCTCGGAATGGCTCTACCCGCTCATCTTCGGACTGGTGGCGGTCTATTTCGCCGGCAGCGCACGCTCCAACCGGCAGGGGCAGCCGGCACAGGTCGTCATCGGCGCGCTGATCGCGCTCGGCATTCGCGCGCTCGGCTTCTTCACCGTGGCGAATTCGGGCGAAAGCACGGTGTTCGCCGTGTTGACCTACGCGGTGCCGCTCGCCGCGATCGCTCTGTTCGGCTGGCTCATCCTGCGCGGCCAGTCGATGCGCATCCCCAAGCGGATGATGGAAGGCGCCGACACCGCTGCCGGCGGCGTGCTTTCGACGATGGCGGGCGCCATGCGCCTTGCCGGGACAGCCGGCAGGAGCTGGCGCCGATGATGATGACGTCGACGCTCTCGCGCTATCTGTTCCGTCGCTACATGGTGATGGTGCTGCAGGTGCTGGCGGCCATCGTGGTGGTAGCCTACCTCGTCGACTTCACCGAGTTCGCGCGGCGGGCCGGCGCGTGGCAGGAATACACGATCGCGCGCGGGCTCTACCTCTCGGCCATGCGCATGCCGATGATCGTCATGCTTATATGGCCGTTCGTCGCGCTCTTGGCGGCGATGGGCGTGCTGCTGTCGCTCAACCGGAGATACGAACTGGTGGTGGCCCGCTCGGTCGGCGTGTCGGCATGGCAATTCCTGGCGCCCCTGTGCCTGGCGAGCCTGCTGACCGGCGTGGTGGCGATCAGCGTGCTCAACCCCCTTGCCGCATGGACGCTGGGCCAGGTGGAGGAGATCGAGACCACCTTCCGCGGCTGGGCTCCCGATACGTCAGACGAGCTGCGCGTGCCGTGGTTCAGCCAGCGTACGCCCGCCGGCGTCACCATCATCGGCGCAAGCCGCGCAGCGCGACGGGGCCTGCTGCTGGGCGACGCCGTGTTCCTGCAGATCGACAATGACGGGAACCTTGTGGAAAGGCACGACGCCCGCACGGCCAGGCTGGAGGATGGGCGCTGGAAGCTGGAAGATGTCGTCAGAGTGACCGGCGACCGGCAGAAGGAGCAGATGGACCACGCCGAGATACCCTCGGACCTTCGCCCCGAATACATCCAGGAGCAGCTGACAACACCGCAGACGATCTCGATCTACGAACTGCCGACCATCATCAAGGTGGCGCGCGCGCTGGGTCTGCAGCCGAACCGATTCGCCATGCATTTTCATTCGCTTATCGCGCTGCCGATGCTTATGGTGGCGATGACGCTGATCGCGGCGACCGTTTCGCTGCGGTTCGCGCGCATGGGTCAGTCGGCCTCGGTGATTCTGGGTGGCATCCTCGCGGGGTTTCTGCTTTATGTCGCCTTGGTCGTCTTCACGGCCTTCGGTAACGTGGGATTCATCCCGCCGGTGTTAGCCGCCTGGGTGCCGGTGGTAGTAGCAATGTTTTTCGGGGTGACTTTCCTGTTGCACAGGGAGGACGGTTAGTGGGGATCGGGGAGGCTGGCAGACGAGCGGCCGGGCTGCTGGCGCGTCTCGCCGGTGCGACGGCTATCGTCGCAACGCTCGCCCTTGCTCCGACCACCCATGCAGCCGCCCAGCCTATCCCCGCCGCCCAGGGCGACGGGCAGATGCTGCTCGAAGCCGACACGCTGATCTATGACAACGACGCCGGCACGGTCACGGCCGCCGGCAATGTACGCATCGACTACAATGGCACGCGCCTCGTCGCGCGCCGCGTGACCTTCAACCGCAATACCTCCCGCCTGATCGCCTCGGGCGACGTGCAGACGGTCGACCGGGAGGGCAACCGGAGCTTCGCCGACGAGATCGACGTCACCGACGACCTGCGCGAGGGGTTCGTCAACGCCCTGCGCATCGAGACGAGCGAGCGCACCTTCTTCGCATCCGAAAGTGCCGAGCGGCGCGACGGCAACGTGACGACCTTCAACACCGGCGTCTACACGGCCTGCGAGCCCTGCGAGGAAAACCCGGACAAGGCGCCCATATGGCGCATCAAGGCGACGAAGATCATCTGGAACGGCGAAGAGAAGACCATCCGCTTCATCAGGCCGCGGCTGGAACTCTTCGGCCTGCCGATCGCGTTCTTCCCGTTCCTCGAAGTGCCCGACCACACGGTCAAGCGCAAGAGCGGCTTCCTGTTTCCCAGCCTGCGGTTCGGGTCGGGCGCCGGGTTTGGCCTGGGCATCCCCTATTACTGGGCGCTTTCGCCGAGCCATGACCTGACGGCCACCGTGACGGGCTTCACGCAGCAGGGCTTCCTGACCGAGGCCGAGTGGCGCCAGCGCTTCAACAGCGGCGAGTACAGCATCCGCGCGGCGGGCATCTACCAGTTCCAGCCGGGCGCGTTTGCGGCCGGCACGGTGGATGCCGGGCAGACCCTGCGCGGCATGGTCGGCAGCAAGGGCCGCTTCCAGATCAATCCGCGCTGGACCTTCGGCTGGAACGTGCTGGTCCAGAGCGACAAGAATTTCTCCTACACCTACCAGATCCCCGGCTTCAGCGAATACTACCACCGCTCCGAGGTCTATCTGACGGGCCTCAACGACCGGAACTACTTCAACCTCAGCGCCTACCGCTTCACGGTCCAGGAAAGCACGCCGGGCGTGAACCAGACCGAGATCCAGCCCTGGGTGCTGCCGAGCTTCGACTATTCCTACACGCCCGACACCTCCGTGGCAGGCGGCGAGCTGAACATCGACGTCAACGCGCAGAACATCTACCGCTCGACGCTGCACACGACGCCGACCGCCATCATCGCCGGGCAGAACATTCCCGGCGTCGAGGGCGCCACCGGCCGCATCACGGCCGAGGCGGAATGGAGACGCAGCATCGTCGCGCCAGGCGGCCTGGTGCTGACGCCGCTTCTGGCGGTGCGGGGCGACGCGATCTACGCCAGCCTCAGCCCCGCCACGAACGCGGCGATAGCCGGGGCCACGATCGGCGGCGTTCCGGTGGCGAGCGACATCCGCAACGCCTATTTCCGATCCATGGCAACGGCCGGGCTGGAAGCGCGCTGGCCCATCCTCTTCACCGCCGGCAGCACCTCGCACGTGCTGGAGCCGGTGGGCCAGATATTCGCACGGCCCGACGCCCAGTACACATCGACGCTCGGCATCCCCAACGAGGACGCGCAGAGCATGGTGTTCGACGCGACCACGCTGTTCGAACGCGACAAGTTCTCCGGCTATGACCGGCTGGAGGGCGGCGTGCGCGCGAATGTCGGTCTGCGTTATTCCGGTTCGTTCTGGAACGGGTGGACGGCCCATGCGGTGGGCGGCCAGTCCTTCCACATAGGCGGGCTCAATCCGTTCGGCACACCGGACCTCGTCAATGCCGGGGCCTATTCGGGGCTCGAGACCACCAGTTCCGACTATGTCGGCCTCGTGGGCGTAACCGGCCCGACCGGCGTGTCCCTGTCAGCCGGCGGCAGGTTCGACGAAACCACGTTCGAGATGCGCCGCGTCGACGTGCGGGCCGGCGCGAGCCTCGGCCCCGTTTCGGTCAGCAGCAGCTATGCGTTCATCCAGAAGCAGCCGCTCTACGGCTATGCCGACGACCGCCACCAGCTGACGGTCAGCGCGACCGCGAAGGTGCACGAATACTGGCGCGTGTTCGGATCGGGCACTTACGACTTCCAGGCCAGCCAGCTGCTGCAGAACTCGATCGGCTTTGCCTATGACGACGAGTGCTTCTCGTTCTCGCTGACGGCCTCCCAGTCGCGCAACACGGCAGGCACGGCAACGTCCACCTCTTTCGGCGTCAACTTCTCGCTGCGCACCATTGGTGACTTCGGATCCAACACCAGCGGCTTCGGGCTCTAGCCACCGTTTCGCCCAACAATTGCGCGATGGACGTTTGGATTTCGATCTGCCAGCATAGAAAAAACGGGATATCTCGCGATGAAAACGAGGACTAGACGGCTCTGGTCGGCAGGCGCGATGGTGATCGCAGCCTCCCTCCTGGCACCCGTGGCCTTCTCCACGACGGGGGCGTTTGCCGCCGAGATCAAGTATGTCGTGAACGGGACACCCATCACCTCGGTGGATGTCCAGCGGCGCGCCGCCTTCTTGCGGCTGCAGCAGCGCTCTACGAAGACGGCCACCGACGAGATGATCGAACAGACGCTTCGTCTGGCCGAACTGCGGCGGCTCAACATCCGCATCACGGACGCGCAGGTGAACGACGCCTATGCGAATTTCGCCAAGTCCAACAAGATGAGCATCGGGCAGCTCGATTCCATCCTGGCGCAGTCGGGCGTGACCAAGGAACACTTCAAGCAGTTCATCGGAGCCCAGATGGGCTGGAGCCAGGCGCTGGCGTCGCGGTCGCGCGCCGAGGGCAGCAATGAGCAAGACGCCGTCCGCCGCATGTTGCGCGAAGGCGGCGAGAAGCCGTCGGCGACGGAATATGTGCTGCAGCAGGTGATCTTCGTCGTGCCGGACCGCGAGCGCGGCAAGCTGCTGGGCAAGCGCAAGCGCGAGGCCCAGGATGTACGCGCCCGCTACGGCGGATGCGAGACCTCGCGTCAGTTGGTCAAGGGCATGATCGACGTGACGGTGCGCGATCTCGGCCGCATCCTCGAACCGGAATTGCCGCCGGACTGGTCGAAAGAGGTCAAGGCCGCGCATCAGGGCAACGGGGTGACGGTGGTGCGCGAGACGCAGCGTGGCGTCGAGTTCATCGGCATCTGCAGCTCGCGCACGGCGACCGACGATCGCGTTGCCCAGCTCGTGTTCCAGCAGGAGCAGGCCAAGAGCGGCGACGACCAGGCCGAAGCGCTGAGCAAGAAGTACACGCAGGAACTGCGCGAGAAGGCTCAGATCGTCAACCGCTGACGCGCATGCCGGTCGCGGCATGCCGATTTGCGCGGAAACCGCGTCTGAACTATTCACTCACGCATGAAGCCGCTGGCGCTCACCATTGGCGATCCTTCGGGGATCGGTCCTGAAATCGCCGCGGCCGCGTGGGCCGCGCGCGCGGGCGCGGACGTGCCGCCCTTCTTCCTCCTCGGGGACGCGGCCCTGGTGGCCGACAGGGCCCGAAGCGCGGGCATCGACATCAGGACAAGGGAATGCGAGGCCGAAGCGGCGGCGTCCGTCTTCAACGACGCCCTGCCGATCGTGCCGCTCTCGAACGCGCTTCACGACTGTGCGGGCATACCCGACACGCGGAACGCTGCCAGCATCGTCGAGGCGATCGAGCGGGCGGTGTCGCTGGTCGCCGGCGGGGACGCGGCAGCGGTCGTCACCTGCCCCATCGCGAAGAAGCCGCTTTACGACGCAGGGTTCCGGTTTCCCGGCCACACGGAGTTCCTCGGCCATCTCGCTTCCAAGCTTCTCGGCAAGCCGGTGACCCCGGTCATGATGATCGCCGGTCCCGACCTGCGGACCGTGCCCGTCACCATACACATCCCGCTGCTGGCCGTTTCGGCCCGGCTGAGCGGCCGGGAGATCGTCGAAACCTGCCGCATCGTGGCTGCCGGCCTGCGCCAGTGGTTCGGCATCGAAAGGCCGAGACTGGCCGTGGCAGGGCTTAATCCGCATGCGGGCGAAGACGGCGCGATGGGCACGGAGGACCGCGACGTGGTGCAGCCGGCGGTGGCGGCGCTGCAGGCGGAGGGCATAGATGCGCGGGGGCCGCTGCCCGCTGACACGATGTTCCACGAGCGGGCGCGCGCAACCTACGACGTGGCCATCTGCATGTATCACGACCAGGCGCTGATCCCCGCCAAGACGCTCGCTTTCGACAGCGCCGTCAACGTCACCCTCGGCCTTCCCTTCATCCGCACCTCGCCCGACCACGGCACCGCCTTCGACATCGCCGGGCGCGGCATCGCCCGCCCGGACAGCCTGGTTGCGGCGTTGAGGATGGCGGGCGAGATGGCGCAGCGCGGCGGGCAGGCGCGATGAGCCTCGACGGGCTGCCGCCGCTGCGCGACGTGATCGAGCGCTTCGGGCTCCGCGCCCGGAAGGAGCTGGGCCAGAACTTCCTGCTCGACCTGAACCTCACCGGCAAGATCGCGCGCGCCGCCGGCCCGCTGGAAGGCGCCACGGTGATCGAGGTCGGCCCGGGGCCGGGCGGCCTGACGCGCGCGCTGCTGCTGCACGGCGCCGACAGGG